>Ga0114129_10001142_pt1 | contig 35135 bp, 29 predicted proteins | sample RhiMetdeltSRZDD1_FD_80071 | JGI IMG/M metagenome (GOLD analysis project Ga0114129, IMG submission 80071) | Populus rhizosphere microbial communities from Tennessee, USA - Rhizosphere MetaG P. deltoides SRZDD1 (version 2) (version 2) | ecosystem: Host-associated > Plants > Roots > Rhizosphere >...
AGCGCCTCGCTGCGATGGGACGCTGGATGAACGTGAACAGCGAGGCGATCTACGGCACCGGACCGAGCCCGTTCAAGACGCAGCTCTCGTGGGGCCGCGCGACGCGCAAGGATGGGACGCTGTATCTTCACGTCTTCGATTGGCCGGCCACAGGGGCGCTCACCGTTCCGGCCTTCGGCGGCACGATTAAGTCGGCAACGCTTCTGGCGTCGCGCGCCAGCCTCAAAACCTCGTCATCCGCGGACGGTTTCACGATCCACGTGCCCTCTCAGGCGCCGGATCCGATTGCAACCGTGGTCACTTTGGACATCGGTGGCCTATCCCGCTGACATCGAAATTGGCTATCGTGGGTTGCTGATTGCTGATCTAGATTAGGGATTAGGGATTAGTGATTCAATCGATGGAAGTACGCGACAAAATCGGACGGTACAAGATCACCGGCCGCCTGGGCGAAGGCGGGATGGGGCTCGTCTACGAGGCGCTGGACGAACGCCTCGGCCGCACGGTCGCGATCAAGATGATTCGCGCCGCCCTTCAGGACTCGCAGGCGCGCGAACGCTTCTGGCGCGAAGCGCGGGCAGCCGGTTCTCTCAGCCATCCGAACATCTGTCACATCTACGAAATCGGCGAGGACGACGATGCGCTGTTCATCGCGATGGAGCGCCTCGAGGGAGAATCGCTGAGCGAGCGGCTGCAGCGCGGTCCGCTCTCAGCGCCCGACGCGGCGCAGGTCGCTCTCGGCTCGTTGTCAGCACTCGAAGCGGTGCACGCCCATGGCCTGCTGCACCGCGATTTGAAGCCCTCGAACGTCTACCTGACCCCGCACGGCGTCAAGCTGCTCGACTTCGGCCTTGCACGTCCTGTCGAGACGGATACGGATCGCACGCTGCCGATGCTCACGCTGCCCGGTGTCGTGCTCGGCACGCCAGGATACATGTCACCCGAGCAGATTCTGGGTCAGACGGTGGATGCGCGCAGCGACCTGTACGCGGTCGGCGCGATGCTGTTCGAGATGTTATCCGGTAAGGCACCCTTCCATGCGCCAACGGCCGCGGAAATGCTCGCGCGCGTACTCTCGGAGCGCCCACCCGCACTGGGAGGATCGGCGGCCGTGGTGGCGATCGATCGCGTCATTCAAAAGGCGCTCGCGCGCAATCCCGACGAGCGTTATCCCGACGCGGCATCGATGGCGCAGGATCTTCGCGCGGCGCTGCGTTTCTCGGATTCCGGAGCCATTGTCGGCGCGGAGCCAATCCGCCGGCTCATCGTCCTGCCGTTCCGGCTGCTTCGCCCCGATCCGGAGATCGACTTCCTTCCGTTCGGCCTTGCCGATGCCGTGAGCGCGTCGCTGACCGGAAACGACACGCTGGTCGTTCGATCGAGTCTCACCGCAAACCGATACGTGGAGAACATGCCGGACCTGTCGATGCTGGCCGCGGAGGCCGATGTCGATCTCGTCGTGACCGGAACGGCGCTTCGGTCAGGCGACCAGATCCGAATCACCGCGCAGTTGCTCGAGGTCCCCGGCGGCAGGCTTCTGTGGTCCCACACGCTCACGGCCACCCTCGAGAATCTCTTCCAGCTTCAGGACGATCTGGCGAGCCGGGTGGTCGAATCGGTGAGCGCGTCGCTCGGCCCGCGTCGCAAGACGCCGGAGCACGCGCCGGTCGGACGCGCGCACGAGCTGTTCCTCCGCGCCAACCAGTTTGCAATCGAGCCGCGCACATGGGACCGCGCGCGTGAGCTGTACGAGCAGGCGCTGGCAGAAGATCCGAAGTACGCGCCCGCCTGGGCGAAGCTCGGACGCCTTTATCGCGTGATGGCGAAGTATTCGATCAGTGCGGACCCGGTGAGCGACTCCGATCGCGCGGCCGAGGCGCTGCAGCGAGCCCTCGATCTCGCCCCGGACCTCTCGATTGCCGTTACCTACATGGCGCAGCTGGACATGGAGCTGGGCCGCTCGCGCGAGGCGCTCGTGCGGCTGCTCGAGCGCACGCGTCAGCATCCGTCCGATCCGCATCTGCTGCTCGGGCTCGTGCAGGCGTGCCGTTACTGCGGCCTGCTCGAGGCATCCGTCGCCGCGCACGAACAGATACGTCGTCTGGACCGCCGCATGCGTACTGGCGTCGTCCATACGCTCTGGTTGAAGGGGGACTACACGCGCGCGCTCGAAGAGGCGAATCCGAGCGAGCTGCTCGATGGAATCATCCTCGCGTCGATGGGTCGAGAAGACGAGGCAGTCGCGTCGTTCGAGCGCGACGAGGCGCGGCTGGCGGGGACGATCGAAGCAAAGTTCTGCCGGGTCGTCAGGTGCGCCCTCCAACGCCAGCGCGACGAGGCCCGGGAGGTTGTGAAGGACTTGTTCGCGTCAACGGCAGTGTTCGATCCGGAAGCGATGTTCTACTGCGGCCGCGTGCTGGCGAGGATCGGCGACGACGATCGCGCGCTGGAGTTCTTGTCGCGTTCGGTCGAACGAGGCTACTGCGGCCAGCCCGCGCTCGCGAGAGACCCGTGGTTCGATTCGCTGCGCGGTCGCGCCGACTTCCGCAGACTGCTCGAGCGCGCCGACGCGTTTCAACGCACGGCGGCGAGCGCCTTCATCGCCGCGGGCGGGGAACGAATCCTCGGCGCACCCGCGCGGTAGCTCGAGAAAGAAGCTAGCTTCTGTCTTTGCTCGCGTCATCCAGGTGTTCCACTTCTACCGGATGCGGCAACGCGGTGCCGGTCCAGGGCGCGAGCACGCCCGCCTTCACGTACGTGAACAGCTTGTCTCGCGTGTCCACGATGTCGAGGTTGCGCATCGTCAGCTGCCCGATGCGATCCTGCGGTGAGAACATCGACTCTCCCTTTTCCATCGTGAGACGCTCGGGCTTGTACGTGAGGTTGGGCGATGCCGTGTCGAGGATCGAGTAGTCGTTCCCGCGACGGAGCTCGAGCGTCACTTCACCCGTGATCGCGCGGGCGACCCAGCGCTGCGCCGTCTCGCGCAGCATCATGGCCTGCGGATCGAACCAGCGTCCCTGATAGAGCAGTCGCCCCAGACGCCGGCCGCTGTCGCGGTACTGCTCGATCGTGTCCTCGTTGTGGATCCCGGTGATCAGCCGCTCGTACGCGATGAAGAGCAGCGCCATGCCAGGCGCTTCGTAGATGCCGCGGCTCTTCGCCTCGATGATCCGGTTCTCGATCTGATCGCTCATGCCGAGGCCGTGGCGACCGCCGATACGATTCGCGTCGACCACCAACTGCACGGGATCCTTGAATGTGATGCCGTTCAACGCCACCGGCTGCCCCTCTTCGAAACGGACCGTGACTTCTTCGCGCTTGATCGCCATGTCCTCCCGCCAGAACGCGACGCCCATGATCGGCTCGACGATTCTGACACTCGCGCTCAACAGCTCGAGATCCTTGGCCTCGTGCGTGGCTCCGAGGATGTTCGAGTCGGTTGAGTAGGCTTTCTCAGCGCTCATGCGATACGCGAGCCCCGCCTGGCGCATGTATTCGGACATCTCGGCACGTCCACCCAGCTCGTCGATGAACGCCTGATCCAGCCATGGCTTGTAGATTCGAAGATTCGGGTTCGCGAGCAGGCCGTACCGGTAGAACCGCTCGATGTCGTTCCCCTTGAACGTGCTCCCGTCACCCCAGATGTTGACGTCGTCCTCTTTCATCGCAGCCACGAGCATCGTGCCGGTCACCGCACGGCCAATCGGCGTCGTGTTGAAGTAGGGAACGCCCGCTGTGGAAATGTGAAAGGCCCCGCATTGAAGGACGGCGAGCCCTTCGGAGACGAGCTGCGCGCGGCAATCGACGAGCCGGGCACGCTCGGCGCCGTACTGCAGCGCGCGGCGAGGGATCTCGTGGTAATCAGGCTCGTCGGGCTGACCCAGGTTCGCGGTGTAGGCGTACGGGATCGCGCCTTTGCGTCGCATCCAGTGGAGAGCGGCGCTCGTATCGAGGCCGCCCGAAAACGCGATGCCGACCCGTTCGTTGACCGGAAGACTTTGAAGGATGTTTGCCATATCAGAATTCTGGCACCCTGGAGCGCCTCAATTCATCGGAAAGGGTCTGTCGCGCCCTGCGCCGCCGTTCCACGATGAGCGGGCGCAGGAGGAACTCGAGCGCGGGCACGAGCCGCTCTCCCCAGTGAGCTTCCTGATGCCGCGCGCCATGTTCCTCGACGTAGAGGAGCGTCTCACCGTCACGATACCCTTTGCGCGCCAGTAAGTGTGCCAGGTTCGTCGCGTCACGGACCGTTCCGGCGCCTTCCTCAGTGCCGATATCGATATAGATGCGCCCTGTCGGCGTCCCGCTCTTTTCGATGTAAGTGAGGAGGCCGCGATTTGCGAACCAGATCGAGGGGCTCATCGCACCTGCGAACCCGAATGTCTCGGGTGCGCGAAAGAACGCATACAGGCTGATCAACCCGCCCAAGGACGACCCGAACATTCCGGTGGTCTCACGTCCCGGTCTCGTGCGAAATCGTCGGTCGACGAGCGGCTTAACCGTTCGCTCGACGAACGCCAGGTACGCGTCGCCATCGCCTCCACCGTGTCGCGGATCGAAGAACGGGCTGTACTCGCGAATTCGCTTTTCCCCCATATTCGGAATGCCGACCATGATTGCCTCAATCCCTCGCGACGCCAGTTCGTGAATCGCTCCCCGGAGGTTCCACGTGCCCGCAAAGGCGCGATGGGGATCCGTGAGGTTCTGCCCGTCCTGCATGTAGACGACGGGATAGCGGCGGCGCTTGCGCGAGTACGAGGGAGGCAGGAAGATATCGATATCGCGCGTGTTGTCGAGTTGCGGCGACCAAACGTCTTTGAGGACCCGCCTCGAACGATCTCCCGGCGCCGCCATCATTCGACCGCCCGCTCGGGCGGCGGCGCTGATGCATGGAAGTCGACCTGGAATCGGCGGGTGTATTCTTCGAGCAGCGCGGCGACACGTTCGGGCCGCTCGGACGCGACGATGAGCCCGGCGTGATGGGACTTCCGGATGCGACTAACGATCTCCGGGTCCGCGTAGCCGCTCGTGTCTGGGGCTTCCTGCCGCGCCAGCGTCAGTACGATGCCCGCGTGACCGTCGCGCAGCGGCGGGAGCTCATAGGCCCCGCGCTGTCCTGCAATTTCCACTTTTGCCCACTCGTGCCACAGGTTGAGGCCTGTCGCCGCTTCGACGACATCAACGATGTATGCGCCGCCGACGCGCGCCGATGTTTCGAGAAAGTAGTAACAACCGTCGTCGCCCCGAATGAATTCCGTGTGCGACGCGCCACGCGGAAGGCCGAACGCGGTGAGGAGTTGCGCGTTCATCCTCCGCAGCGCTGCCGCTGCGGGATCCGAGTCCCCCACGGTCGACGTCACGAAAATCCCGCCTTCGTGTGCCACCGCCATCGGCGGCGTTCGATAGCGACTCACGCGCGCGAACACCACGGTCGAATTGAAGACGATGGAATCGACGTGATAGACCTCGCCCGGGACGAACCGCTCGATCACGAAATCGGCATGGGCATCGCCGATCTTGTCGAGGACACGCCACAGATCGTCGACCGTGGACAGTTTCGAAATGCCGATGGCTGCAGCCTGCGAGCGCGGCTTGAGCACCCAGGGTGGCGGAATTCGGCCGGTCCATTCCGTAATTGCCCGGTGATTGAGGGCGTGAACGAACTCGGGGCAGGGAACTCCTTCGTCCCGCGCGGTCTCGCGCATCGCGAGCTTGTCGCGAAACCGGCGCGCGGTCGTCACGCCCATGCCGGGCACGCGCAGGTACTCGCGCAGCATGGCTGCGAGCTCGACGTCGAAGTCATCGAGCGCGACGATCCGATCGATCTGCTCGGTGCGCGCAACCGACGCGGCGCCCTTGCGGATGTCCTCCTCGGGCATCTCGCGACGGACGTAGTAGAAATCGTCGATCGCCTCGCGGGGCCAGCCCGAATGCTGCAGCTTTTCTTCGGTCAGCAACAGTACACGACAGCCCCGGCGTCGGCACTCGCGGAGGAACTCGTCACCCTTCCGGTACGTCGCGATGCAGAGCAGCGTCAGCGGCATTGTCTGCTCACAGCATATCGTCGATTGACATCGTTTGAAGGGCGCCGCCGACAGCCGTCGGACGGCGGGCTTAAGAGCCCCGCCCTGCAACATCAATCGAACGTCGCACGCAGTGTCGGACGTAGGGCGGGGTCTTCAGACCCCGCCGCAGTGTAGGATCGCTGAACAGGAGGAAACCGGTTGAGACTTGCGCTCGCGCCCGCATTCATTACCATCTTCATTTCCTCGATCGCTGCGCAGTCGGCCGACGACACTGTTCGGCGGATTCGCGACGGCGCCGCTTTCAAACAGGCCACGGCGTTCATCCAGACGGATTACGAGCGGTTCGTGCGGGAGCTGATTACGCTGACCGAAATTCCGTCGCCTCCGTTCAAGGAACAGCAGCGCGCCCGCGCGTATCTCGAGTTGTTGCGGAACGAGGGACTCGCCGACGTCGAGATGGATCCCGAGGGAAACGTCATGGGCATTCGGAAGGGCACCGGAAACGGCTCGCTGCTCGCGGTGGTGGCGCACCTCGACACGGTGTTTCCTGAAGGAACGAACGTGAAGGTCAAGCGAGACGGCACGCGTCTCGCGGCTCCGGGAATAGGCGACGACACGCGCGGCCTTGCGGTGATGCTGGCCGTCATTCGAGCGATGAACGCGTCGAAGTTTCAGACATCGAGCGACGTTCTCTTCGTCGGCGGCGTTGGCGAGGAAGGCGAAGGGGACCTGCGGGGCGTCAAGTACCTGCTTCACCAAGGCAAGTACAAGGATCGCATCAGGCAGTTCATCGCAATCGATGGCGGCGACCAGTCGAACATCACACGCGCGGGCGTTGGAAGCCGGAGGTATCGCGTGACCTTCAAGGGGCCGGGTGGGCACAGCTACGGCGCCTTCGGCCTCGTCAACCCGGCGTTTGCGATGGGCAACGCGATTGCGAGCTTCTCACGCACGCAGGTGACATCGAGACCGAAGACAACCTTCAACGTCGGTGTCGTTGGCGGGGGAACGTCTGTAAACGCGATTCCCGCCGCCGTTCGCATGGACGTCGATATGCGGTCGGAATCGTGTGCCGAGCTGGATAAACTGAACGAGTCGTTCCTCGCGATTGTCCGCAATGCAGTCGACGAAGAGAATCGCGTTCGCTCGACACGGGAAGGCCAGGTCGAAGCCGATCCCCGGCCCATCGGCGAGCGTCCGTGTGGCGAAACGTCCCTGGACGATCCAATCGTCAAGACAACCGCGGCCGTCGTCTCCGCCTTTGGACTGAAGCCGTCGTTCGGCATCAGCAGCACGGACTCGAACCTTCCGATGAGCCGCGGCATTCCGGCCGTTACCATCGGTCACGGCGGACCTGGCGGCCGCGCACACTCGCCTGACGAGTGGACCGACGTCAACCAGAAGGCGGTGGTGCAGGGTGTGCAGATCGCGATGACGATCGTCCTGGCGGTTGCCGGCCTGCAATAACGTCGTTGCTCTGCACCTGTGATAACTGGCCAAGAGGCTTGCAGGCGGCTGAAACGGCCCGATGGGAAATGGCACATGCGAGCTGGCAAAATGCCCAGGCTTTCCCATTTACCATCTGCCATTCAGGATGCGTTTTTCAACATCCGCTGGAGCCCTGGGCCCAAGACATGAGGCGTGGTGATGCCGGAGTACATCGGAGCACTTGATCAGGGGACGACGAGCACGAGGTTCATGGTGTTCGACGGCGATGGCGCCGAAGTGGCAAGGCACCAGCTCGAACACGAGCAGATCATGCCGCAACCGGGCTGGGTCGAGCACGATCCCCTCGAGATCGCCGAGCGCACGAACACCGTGATTGCCGGCGCGATGCGGCACGCGCGCCTCGCCGCGACCGATCTGGCCGCGATTGGCGTGACGAACCAGCGCGAGACCACGGTCGTGTGGAACCCGAAGACAGGACGTCCGTGGTACAACGCGATCGTCTGGCAGGACACGCGGACCGATCGGATCGTAAGCGCGCTGGACCGGACGCCGAAAGGGCGGCTGATTCGAGACCGCACGGGTCTTCCCCCGGCGACGTATTTCTCGGGCGCCAAGCTGCAGTGGATTCTCGAGAACGTGGATGGCGTCCGCGATGCGGCGGAGCGGGGCGAAGCAGTTTTCGGCACGGTCGACACCTGGGTGATCTGGAACCTCACGGGCGGCGCTGACGGCGGCGTGCACGTGACCGACGTCACGAATGCGAGCCGCACGATGTTGATGGACCTGCGGACGCTCGATTGGGACGACGAGCTGCTCGGACTGTTCGGCATTCCCCGGAGGGCTCTGCCCGAAATCCGCTCGTCGTCGGAACGCGCATACGGCGTGACGAGACGCCATGGGCCCTTTGGCGGTGAGGTCCCTGTGAGCGGCAATCTCGGCGATCAGCAGGCGGCCACGCTTGGTCAGGTGTGTACGGCGCCCGGCGAAGCCAAGAATACGTACGGGACGGGAAACTTCATGCTGCTGAACACGGGCCGCCAGATCGTCCCGTCGAAGGCAGGACTCCTGACGACAGTGTGCTATCGGCTTGGAGAGGCCGAGGCGATCTACGCGCTCGAAGGATCGATTGCGGTCACCGGCGCGGCCGTGCAGTGGCTGCGCGATCAGCTCGGCATCATCAAGTCGGCGCCAGAGGTCGAGACACTCGCGACCACGGTCGAGGACGCGGGTGGTATGTACTTCGTGCCCGCGTTCTCCGGGCTTTTTGCGCCGTACTGGCGGTCGGACGCGCGGGGGGCGATCGTCGGGCTCTCGCGCTATCACACGCGCGCGCACCTGGCGCGCGCGACGCTCGAGGCGATCTGTTTCCAGACGCGCGCCGTGCTGGACGCGATGACCGACGACTCGGGCGTCCGGCTCGAGATGCTCAAGGTCGACGGCGGCGCTACAGTCAACGATACGTTGATGCAGCTGCAGGCCGACGTCCTCGGGGTCCCCGTCGTGCGCCCCGTCGTTGCCGAGACCACCGCGCTCGGCGCGGCGTACGCCGCCGGCCTTGCCGTCGGCTTCTGGAAGGACATCGACGATCTCCGGCTGAACTGGCGGGTCGATCGTCATTGGGAGCCGCGCTGGAGCGACGATCGCCGGGAAGCAATGTACCGTGGGTGGCAGAAGGCGGTCGAGCGAACGCTGAATTGGGTCGACGTTGGATAAACAGCCGTAGGGGTGGTGCGCCAACCGCCCCTACCTCCTTTCTCACACCGTCAGATCCACATAACCGTCTGCGATTGTGTCATCCGGATTCGCTTTAAACAGCGCAAGCAACTCGGTGATGACCACCGCTTTGTCCCGCGCGTCGAGGCGCGACCACGTGCGCGACTTCACTTCGATGAAATACCCTTCATGCGGCGGGTTCAGCAGCCGATCGAGGTGGACGTAGAACTCGACGCCGCGGTACGCGACGAGCCAGCGGCGACGCTCCTTCTCGACAACGTGCTCCGCCGTCGGTCGAAAGTACTCCCGATAGAAACGCGGTGAGTGTGCCGCCGGCGCAAGATATCGCGATCGAAAGAGGAGAACGGGACCGAACCGATCCTCACGCGTACGGCCGGTCAGGGTCAGACGTGCCCGCGCGCCGGTCACCGATCCCGCCTCGTCGAGAAACTCGTCCTCGCGATACCGAAGCCGACCCTGCTCCGGGTCCTCGAATGACCAATACGTGTCGTGCTGGCGGTACCGGCTGGATCTGATGAGGGTCAGGTCGCGACTGTTGATGACGGCGAGCAGCGGATCCGGCGACTCGACTCTGGCCTTCACCTGAACCTCGAAGCTCTCCTGCTCGATGGCACCGCCAACAGCTACCAGCTTCTGCAGGACGCTCAGCTCGCGGCTCCCGAGGAACGCGTCGATCCGGCGCGCCTGCTCGCGCGCGGCGGCACGCAACGCCGGCTCGTCGAGCGTCAGAAGCGCGCGATCCCGCATCAGCCAGCGCCCGTTGCACATCACGTCCGTCACGTCCGACGACTTGCACGCGTAGACGATCTGCGCGTACACGCCATTTGGGTCGCGCTCGAACGCGGGTGCGTTGTGGAGCGAGTCGAGCTCGACGAGGATAAGGTCCGCGCGTTTCCCGGGCTCGATCGAGCCGATGAGATGCTCCAGGTGCAGCGCTCGGGCGCCGAGGCGCGTCGCCATGGCGAGGGCATCGCGCGCGGGAACAGCCGTGGGATTGCCGGCAATACCTTTTGCCAGGAGCGCCGCAAGGCGCGTCTCCTCGAACATGTCGAAGTCGTTGTTCGACGCCGGACCGTCGGTGCCGATGCCAACGTTCACCCCGAGCTCCAGCATGCGCGCGACTGGCGCAATTCCGGCGCCGAGCTTCAGATTGCTCGTCGGGCAGTGCGCCACGCCCGCAAACGCATTCTTCAGCGCCCGCATCTCGCCGTCGTCCACGTGCACGCAGTGTGCAGCGAGCACCTTGGCGCCGAAGAGTCCCTGCTTCTTGACCCACGGCACCACCGGCATTCCGTGGACACGGCGCAAATCCTCGACTTCGAGCAGCGTCTCGGCAAGATGCGTGTGCAGCGGCACATCGAATTCGGCCGCCAGCTCCGCACAGTCGCGCAGGATTTCCGGCGTACACGTGTATGGCGCATGCGGTGCCGGCGCCGGAACGATGAGCGGATGCTTCTGCCAGCGCGCGATGAAATCCCTCGCACGTGCGAGGGAGTCCTCGAAGCTCGTCGCGTCGGGTGCCGCGAAACGCAGGACCGTCTGCCCGCACAGCGCGCGCATGCCGATATCGGCTGCTGTCTCGGCGACGGTCTCCTCGAAGTAATACATGTCGGCAAAACAGGTGACGCCGGATCGGATCATCTCGGCGCACCCGAGCCGCGTGCCGAGACGGACGAAGTCGGGACGCACGAACTCGCGCTCGACGGGCATCATGTAACCCATCAGCCAGACATCGAGTCGAAGATCGTCCGCAAGGCCGCGCAGCAGCGCCATCGGCACGTGCGTGTGCGCGTTGACAAGCCCTGGCAGCAGTACCCGGCCACGACAGTCGATGATTTCGGCTGCACGGTAGGCGAGCGCATCGGGTCCGACCGCCGCGATCGAATCAGCCGAGACTGCCACGGCACCGCCCCTGTACACGGCAAAGCCGTCGTCCATGGTCAGAACGACAGCGTTCGTGAGCAGGAGATCGCAGCTCGCGGATTGCATGACGCGGACTAGTGGCTCGTCTCAGCTGAATCGGTAGCAGATTTCGGAGCGCGGCGCCCGGTTGGCAAGGCGCGACGACCGAGAATCCCGGCAGTATTTGAGGGAGGAGCAACGCCGCCAGCTGGGATGCCCCGCCCGAAAGGTGCTACCGATTCAGCTGGTACGAGCCACTAGTGTAGTGAATCCGCCGGAGTCTTGCAGCCGTCGTGTCGAGTCCTGCAGCCGTCGTGTTGATCTATCGCTCGGTCATCTGTTTCGAATCACGGCGCGTGACGACGCCGGAATCGACCGTTTTGCCCTCATCGCTGATCGTCTGGAAGAACAACTGATCCTTGTCGATCTCGATCAGCATGAACGTGTAGCCCTGATCGAACCCCTTGGCGGTCGTCGTCGACGGTCCGATGTTGCCCTTCCGCAGCTTCGCCGAGCTTCCCTGGATGAAGTACGTGATGCCCTTCTGGGGCTTGATCCGCTCGTAGAAATGCTCGTGTCCGGTGAACACCACGTCCACCCCGTACTTCAGGAACAACGGCTCGAGCTTCTCCCGGATCTCGACTTCGGGGCCATGCTTCTCGCCCGACGAATAGAGCGGATGATGGAAGAAGCAGATCTTCCAGTCGGACTGGCTGGCAGGCAGCTCTTTTTCGAGCCAGGCCATCTGATCCTTATCGACGTAGTTGCTGTCGAGCGCGAAGAAGCGGACGCTGCCTCGCGGCGCCTTGAACGAGTAGTAGCGCTCGCCGCTCATGTTGAACGGCTTGTAGAAACGTTCGTTGGGATCGTCGTGATTGCCGAGCGCCGCATAGAACTTGACGCCGGCGTCGAGAAGCGGCTTGTACGGCCGCTCGAACTTCTTCTGATAGTCCGTGGGCCCATCACCGCCGTACAGGTTGTCTCCCATCATCAACGCGAACTCGAACGGGTATTCCCGATGAGCGGCGATGAGTTTCTCGGCGACACGAAGCTGCGCGTCGCCGCCGGTTCCGCTGTCGCCAATAATCGCGAAGCGCACCGACTCTGGCTTCTTCGGGAGCGTCACCTGCTGGGCCTGAAGGGACGCGACGATCAGGAAGAGCAGCGTTGATGCAAGCCTGCGGCGCATGATCGGCCTCCTTCACCGAATCGCTTTGGGGATGAAGTCCACAATGAGGTTCGCGTGAACATCGCGAAGAATCAGCGCGTCGCTGACCACGCGATATTCCAGATCTTCGGGGAGCTTCGGCAGCTGCGCGAGAAGGTTCGCGGGCACGGTCGGCAGCGGTTGACCCTCGGGGTACTCGGCGTTCACCTTCAGCGGAACTGCCTTTGGCGGCGGCGCGTCATCCTTGATGACGCGTTTCGTCTCCTTTGCCTCCGGACCCTTGACCTCGGGATACAGCAAGCGCCGGAACAACTGCGCAATCTCGGGCGTGAAGATGTCTCCCTGACGTGCGTCCTTTCGGGCAGCCCGGATCTTTTCTGCGAGCGCTTCCTGTGAAGCTTTTATCTTTGCCGGATCTTTCGTCTCTTTGAGGGGCGGCGACTCCTTTTCGAGGCGCTTGTGAAGCTCCATGTACTTGTCGACACGCGCCTTGAAATCCTGGAGCAGCTGCGCATCAGGATTCGTTTTCGGCTGCTGAATGCCAACGGCGCCCGCGACTGCAACCGAACTGAGGAGCAGCACAGCCACTGGATAGCGGCTCAGGTTCATGAGTCCTCCTGAGCCGTACGTTTCACGATGCGTACCGTTCGGCAAATCGCGAACAGAGCTCGTGATTAGGTTGGAACGACGAGGTTCAGGCAGCGGAATGCGGAACTGCGCTGCTCACTTGTCCGGACAGTAGGCTTCGCGCATCCGTACGGAGGAGACGTCCAGCACAACGACATTGTCGGCCGGATCTGGCATGGTGGTGGGTCCGGCCGTTCGTGATCCCCCGCCGACGACAATGCGGGTGCCCCCGATCTTCATGCCGGGTTCCGCAAGGGCAGACTTCTTGATCAGTCCCGTGACCTCGACAGTGTGACCGTCCTCACGCTTCACGTCCTTCATCACATCTTTCTTACCCGACAACCGAAACGCGCGCGACCGAATGATCGGGCCGCTCTGCACGTCGGTCTGTCGCACGTCCGACGCGGCGAGGACCCGCCCCTTCAGACAGCCGATGACGGTGAGCTCGATCGAGTCCTTGGGTACTGGTGGTCGTTCCTGGCCTTCCTGACCTGAGACCAGGCCGAGCACCAGGGTCAGCACGAATGTCGTCATCACAATCTCCGTGGGCAGGCAGGGATCACAATAGCACGTGGAGAGACGCGCTGTGTGCGCGTTCGACACACGCGCACACAGCTTGACTGGGAGTCTATTTCCCCGTAGACTTAACACTGTTAAGTATTTGGACAGCCGTAAGTGACGCGGGCGCGCGCCGACCGCGCGCCCGCCGGAGCGGAGTGGCGCAAAGGGGCGCCGCGAGCGACGGTTATAGCGGGCTGGGGGACAACGTCCCTCGAAGGTTGGAGGCGAAGTTTGGGGGTTCGAGAGCGACGCGCGCGGCAGAAGAGCCTGCTCCGACAGGAAATCCTCGACGCCGCCCGCGACATCCTGGTGCGCGAAGGGTACGAGGGACTCTCGATGCGCAAGGTCGCCGACAAGATCGACTACTCGCCGACCGCGATTTACCTCTACTTCAAAGACCGCGACGATCTGCTGTTTCACGTCAGCGAGCAGCTCATGGCGGGCCTCGTTCACGAGCTGCAGGCGCTCGCGAGCGAGGCGACAGACCCGCTCGCCGCACTGAGGAAAGGGCTGCGGGGGTACGTGGATTTCGCGCTGGCCCACCCTCAGCATTACATCGCTTCGTTCATGATTCCTCACGGCCACGATCCGGAAATCGCTGCCCGCTACAAGCAGCCGGACACGATGTCCATGCAGGCATTCGGCTTCCTCGTGCGGCTCGTCGCCGAGTGCGTCCGTCAGAGAAAGATCCGCAAGGTCGATGTGGAGACCGTCAGCCGGGCGCTCTGGGCGGCGGTGCATGGCATCACCTCGCTCTTCATCGCCATCCCGACGTTCGACTGGGGGAACCGCGATCGCGTCGTCGATCACCTGATCGCGATACTCATCGACGGCCTGAAAACAGGCGACCTCTCGGCCGCGCGGCCGCGGAAATCCCGTCGGGCGTCGGGTCGCACGAGTGACTTAACAGTGTTACGGGCAAGGACGGCGTAAACATGTTGGCCTGGCGCAGCCTCATTCACGACAAGGTCCGGCTGGCCGTCACCGTGACGGGCATCGTGTTCGCCGTTGTCCTGATCGTCGTGCAGCTCGGTCTGTTCTTCGGGTTCACCGCCGCCACTTCGAGCCTGATCGATCGATCTCGCGCGGATCTGTGGATCACCGCCCGCGGCGTCCCATACATCGAGCAGGGGGTGCCGTTCACCGAACGCAAGCTCGCGACGGTCCTTGCGACGCCGGGTGTTGCGGCGGCCAGCAAGTACATCGCTCGCTTCACACAGTGGAAACGGCCGGACGGCCAGCAGGAGACCGTTCAGGTCGTCGGCGTCGATTTGCAGACGGGACTCGGCGCTCCGTGGAACATCGTCGCCGGCACCCTCGACGATCTGCGCAAGCCAGACGCCGTGTTCATCGACGAGATCTACTGTCAGAAGCTCGGCGTCGATCATATCGGGCAGATCGTCGAGATCCGCGGACGCCGCGCGCGCATCGCGGGCTTCACACGCGGCATTCGGGCGTTCACGACCTCGCCGTACGTGTTCACCGCCTTCAAGAATGCGCTCGACTACGTCGACCTCCACGAGGATCAAACCCTGTATCTGCTGGTCAAGGCCGGTCCCGACGCGGACCTCGACTCGCTGCAGCTGGCGCTTGGAGCGCGGCTCACGGACGTTGACATCGTCACGACCACCCGGTTCAGCCTGATGACCCGCGTCTACTGGATGTTCACGACGGGAGCCGGCATCGCCGTGCTTCTCGCCGCCTTGCTTGGTCTCGTCGTCGGTGTCGTTGTCGTCGCGCAGACGATCTATGCGACGACGGTCGACCACATCCGCGAGTACGGCACGCTGAAGGCGATGGGCGCCTCGAACCGCTATCTGTACGGCGTCATCGTGAAGCAGGCGGTGATCAGCGCTGCCATCGGATACGCGATCGGGATGTTCGTCAGCGTGTTCGTCGTGCAAGGCAGCGAACAGGGCGGAGCAGCGATCATTCTTCCGCCGTGGATGATGGGAGCCATGCTGTTCCTGACTCTGGGCATGTGTATCGGCGCATCGATCGTTTCTATCAAGAAAATCACCCGGCTCGATCCGGCCATGGTCTTCAAGGGGTGAGGTCGTGAGCGACGTGGCAATTTCGGTCAGAGGTATTTCGAAGACGTACGCGCAGGGCGAGGCGGCCATGCGCGCGCTCCAGAGCGTCAATCTCGACGTGCGGCGCCGGGAGCTGATGCTGCTGATGGGACCCTCTGGCAGCGGCAAGACGACGCTGCTGTCGATCATGGGGTGCATCCTGCGCCCCAGCGGCGGCACGATACGAATTCTCGATCGCGACGCGACGAACCTTGGCGAATGCGATCTGCCGCGGATAAGGCTGGACCACATCGGATTCGTTTTCCAGGGATTCAACCTGTTTCCGATGTTGACCGCAGCAGCCAACGTCGCGCTCGCGCTGGACCTGAAGGGCGTGCCGCGGCGCGAAGCGGCGGAACGCGCCGTTGCGCTGCTCGAGCAGGTCGGCATTGCGGACAAGCGCGATGTGTATCCAGCGGATCTCAGCGGCGGTCAGAAACAGCGCGTCGCGATCGCGCGAGCGATCGCGGGAGATCCTCCGATCGTTTTGGCGGACGAACCGACGGCGGCTCTCGATTCGCGAAGCGGCCATGCCGTGATGGAGCTCCTGCGACAGCTCGCACACGAGCGAGACCGCGCCATCGTCATCGTCACGCACGATAGTCGGATGCTGACGTACGCGGATCGCGTGGTCCACATCGAGGACGGTCGCATCGTTCGGGAGCACAAGCGCGTCGTGGTGCACGACGACGTTCGGGTCCCACGTACGCGCGTGGTCGGCGAGAGCGTGCGCGCGTTCCCCCAGCCGGCATACGAGCTCGGGGCGTGAGGCGGCGTCTCGGTGTCTGGTGTCCGGAGAGTGAATTACCGGCGGCAGTACGGTCATAGCAGGAGCTTGTCATGAAACGGTCTGTCATCATCGGCGTGGGGCTCGCGACCATCATCGTTCTCAATCTTGTGATGTTCCGCGGGCGCTCGAGTACCAACGCCATTGCGGCTGCACCGCCGAACGCGGCGCGGCACGCCATCGCCGCCGGTCCAGGCCTCGTCGAGCCGGTGTCGGAGGAGATCAAGGTGAGCGCACAAATCGGCGGGAACCTCGCGCAGGTGCTCGTCGACGAAGGAGACCGCGTCACCGCCGGTCAGGTCGTCGCCATTCTGGACAACGTTGACTTCCAGGCGCGCGTCAAATCTGCGGAAGCTGAATTGTCGCTGCGGGCCGCGGAGCTACGCCGCGTCCTGAACGGCGCGCGCGCGCAGGAACGTCAAGAGGCGGCCGCGTCCCTCGCCGAAGCCGAGGCGGTGCTGCACAACGCCGAGACCGAACAAAAACGACGATCGAACCTCCTCGCCGACGGCGTGGTTTCGCGCTCCGAGGCGGACGACGCCGATCGTGCCAAGCGGGTTGCGGGCGCACGCGCCGATGCGGCACGCCAGCGCTTCGATCTGATTACGGCGGACGCGCGCGAAGAGGACCGCTCGCGCGCGCGTTCGGAGGTCAGCCTCGCGAAGGCGCGGCTCGAAGAAGCGCGGGCGCAGCTCGAGAAGACGTTCATTCAAGCCCCGATCAACGGCATCATCCTCCGCCGGCACCGCAAGGCAGGCGAAGCAGTATCCACCCAGTTCGAGTCGCCGATCGTGACCATGGCTGACGACCACGTCCGCCGCGTCCGTGTCGATGTCGACGAGGCCGATGTCGCCGGCGTTGCGGTCGGCCAGCAGGCCTACGTGACCGCAGACGCATTCGGCGAGCGTCGCTTCCCTGGTCACGTTGTCCGCGTCGGTCAGCTCCTCGGCCGCAAGAACGTCCGGACCGATGCGCCTGCGGAGCGCGTCGATACGAAAGTGCTCGAGACGCTCGTGGAGCTCGAGGACGGCCGCGAGCTGCCGCTCGGCCTCCGCGTGCAGGCGTTCATCGTCCGCAAGTAGAGAAATCGAACTCACCGCGGAGTCACGATCCTGACTCCGCGGTGACTTGCTTTCCCGACACGCTTCCCACCAAATCCCAAACCGAATCCCGAACCAGCGAGCAACCGAACTACCGAACTACCGAGCGACCGAGCGGCCGGTCCCCGGCCCCGGCCCCCGGCCCCGGAGGGCGTGACATATGATGTGTGCCACACGTCGGAGGTCGGATGTCACTCTTCTCGCCGGGCCGCCGCATGTTCTCGACGGCGTCAATTGCCATGATCGTCGTGGCGATTCTGCATACGATCGGTAACGTTGCACCGCAGGCCGAGGACGCCCCCATGCTGGCCGTCAGAGCTGGCATGGAGGGCTATCGCATCCCGCTCGGCATCGGAATGTCTCCGTCGATCTGGGACATCTTTCGAGGCCTCACGTTCACGATGAGCGTGTGCCTCCTGGCGATGGGGACCCTGGGCCTTGTGCTCGCAGCGGACTCGGAGGCGGCGCCGCGGGTGTTGTCGCGGATGGCGGTCGTGCTTGCCGCGACTTCGGCGCTGCTGACGCTCTTGTACGCGTACTACCGAATCCCTCCCCCCTTGATTTCGATGGCAATCGTCACCGTGCTGTATGTGGTGGCAGTCCGGTCGAGCAGGAGTTGATGACAATGTGCGCGAGGCTTGCGTGGGTTCCGATTCTGCTGCTCGCCGGAGCTGCGCTCTCGGCACAGTCACAGCCGCCGATCGTCGATCTTGGCCATCCGATTCAGCAGGGAGATCCGAGCTGGGACGCGCAGCCCGCATACCATCGGACGACCGTGGCAACCATGGAGAAGGATGGATATGCGGCGGGGAAGATCGATGTCGAGGAGCATTTCGGCACGCACCTCGATGCTCCCGCGCATTTCGCTTCGTCGGGTTGGACTGTCGATCGAATCCCGGTCGATCGACTGTATCGGCCTGGCGTTCGGCTCGATGTCTCGAAAGAGGCCGCTGCGAATTCCGATTACCGCGTCACCGTCGAAGACATTGCCGGGTTCGAACGGCAGTCGGGGCAAATTCCCCGAGGGGCGATCGTGTTGATCGCGACGGGCTGGGATCGCTTCTGGCCCGATCGCGCCCGGTACATGAACGAGAGCAACGGCGTCAAGCATTTTCCCGGGCTGATGCCGGAAGCCGTGGCGCTGCTGGCGCGCGACCGCGCAGTGGCCGGGATCGGCATCGATACGCCGAGCGTCGATTACGGCCCGTCGACGAAGTTCGAAGCGCACCACGTCAGTATGCCGCTGAACGTGTATCACATCGAGAACGCGGCGCATCTGACGACGCTGCCGGCGACCGGGTTCCACGTCATGGTTGCGCCGATCAACATCGCCGGTGGATCCGGTGGCCCTACGCGGATTTTCGCCTTCCTGAAATGAACGTGGATCTTCGCGGATGTCCGCAGATTTACCTCAATTACTCAACTTCGGTGGAGAGCTTCGTCCGCCGGTGCTTCGTCTCCGCACGCCGGCGCTTCGATGCGATACGGCGCTCGGTCGAGGCCGCGGTCGGCGTCGTCTTGCGCCGACGCTTCGGAGTGACCAACGCCTTCCGCAGCAACGCGGCAAGCCGGTCGCGCGCGTCCTCCCGATTCTTCACCTGCGTCCTGAATCGACGCGCATCGATCATAACGACACCATCGGCCGTCATTCGATTCCCCGCGATCGCACGCAATCGGCGCCTGGATTCATCATCGAATGCGCTGGAGCACGCCGCATCGAATTTCAACTGAACCGCGGTCGCAACCTTATTGACGTTCTGCCCTCCCGGTCCGGACGCACGCACGAAACGTTCTTCGAGGTCCGCCTCATCGATCGCGACGTCATCTGTGACTCGGAGCATGTCCCGTTCAGTGTAGCAACACACTCATCCGTATTTGCGCTCGTTGCTTTTACGTCTGGCGGCCGCTCGCGATTTGGACACATTCAACGACGCGCAGATTTTGCGAGCCGGAGCCCGGGCACCGACGCGAGCTACCGAGCCACCGAGCTACTGAGCCACCGAGCTACCGAGCCACCGGCGCGGTTTCTCAGCAGCTATTCCCGGAGCTTCATCCCGCTGTAGCCTAGTACGGAATGTCACCGCCCAACGGGAAAACGTCCGATCACGAACGCCGTCCCTTCAACCGGCTGACCGTCGATCGCCAGCGCTGGTTCGATCGCGCAGTCGGGCCTCTGCTGTGCTGGCTTCTGACGTTCCTCTACCGTGTGACAGGCGCCGAGGATCCCCCGAGCGAGGTGCGACGCATCCTGGTCGTCCTGCTGTCGGAGATGGGCGCTCTCGTCCTCACGCGCCCGATGTTCGACCGCCTTCGTGAGAGCCACCCGTCGGCGACGCTCTTTGTGCTTTGCTCGGAACAGAACCGCGCTGCGCTCGACCTGCTCGGCATCGTGCCTGACGAGCAGGTCATCGTCGTGAGGACCGGTTCGCAGGGTGCATTCGCGCTCGACAGCGTCCGGGCGGTGAGACGAATGCGTGCGCTGCGGCTTGATGCTGTTCTTGACCTGGAGCTCTTCGCCCGCGTCAGCGCCATTTTCGCGGGTCTGAGCGGGGCGAGAATCCGTGTTGGGTTCCATCGATACACGCAGGAAGGCCTCTACCGAGGCGACTTCATGAACCGGCCAGTGCTGTACAACCCGTATCGGCACATCGCGCAGCAATTCGTGACGCTTGCCGACGCCATTGGTTCGACGACGATGCCGAGGGCGAAGGAGCTGTCGACCGCGACGCTGCGCCTTCCGCCGGTCCTCCTGCGACCCGGTGAGCTCGAGACCGCACGCGACCGGCTTCACCGGGCGCACCCGTCGATCGGCGGCCGGCCCCTCGTGTTCCTCTGTCCAGGAGCTGGTCTCCTCCCGATCCGCGCGTGGCCCGTTTCATCCTTCAGCCATGTGGCGCGCGATTTGATTGCACGCGGGTTTGCTGTGGCGATCATCGGGCTGGCAGAAGACCGTGAGCTGGCCGAGACGATCAAGCGCGGGTGTTCGAACACCCGCTGCGTCGACTTGACGGGCTACACCGCGTCGGTTCGCGAGGTTACGGTGCTCTTGCACCTTGGCGTCCTGCTGATCACCAACGACGGTGGTATCGGACACTTCGCGTCTCTCACGCCAATTCCGAGCATCGTGCTCTTTGGTCCTGAGACGCCTCTGCTCTACGGAAGTCTTTCGCCGCGGGCGGTCAACCTGCACAAGCCGCTGTCTTGCTCCCCGTGTCTGACGGCATATAACCATCGCCGGTCGCCATGCGATGGAGACAACGTCTGCCTGAAGTCGATCTCGCCGGAAGAAGTACTCGCGGCAGCGGACAACCTGCTCCAGGGACTGGCAGGATGCTGAAAAACGCATCCTGAAATGGGATATGGGCATGGGAACTCCTAGAAACTTACCCATCTCCCATTTGCCATTTCCCATTTCCCATCAGGCCGTCTTTTTCAGCGGCCTGTCAGAGGTCAGCTCGAAATCGGAGATAAGCGAGCGCGACTACGAGCACGAGGAAGTTCACCGTCGTCACTGACCACTGCATGAACATCGCATACGCGTGGCGGCCAATGAGATCGAATATTGCCAGCGCGATGACGCCGAAGTTGATCGCGAGGACGATTTGGCCGATGCGGGGAAAGACGTCGAACCCGTTCACCAGCAGCGCCACGGCCAGCAGTGACATGATGAACGTGTAGTCCCAGCCGAGTGGTGAAATCAATGGAATCAGCGTCAGGAGCAATGCACATTCGAGCACTGAACGATCGCGTCTGTTGCCGCCGCGGCGGATCACCGCGAGCATCAGCAGTGCGACGATTGCAAGGACGCCCGCGGCTGCCATGAACGTGCGGGTCGTCGGGCCAAACCACTTCGTGAAGAACGCGATCACCGACACGTTGTCGTTGTTCGTCAGCAGTGTCGGTGTCGATTGCGAGAGCGTGACGGCCCAGTCCCCGAGCACGCGGATGTTGCCTCGCAGGCCATAGAACAGCGCGGGGACGATGAGCGCGATCGTCAACGCTCCCATGCCGGCTGCCACGCCGACCCAATTTCGCTTGATCAGAAGATAAGGGAAGAACACCGCGGCGTGGGGTTTCATCGCCGTCGCGACCCCCGCCAGTGCGCCCGCCGCGGCGTCGTGCCGCGCGCCGGCGTCTTGCGAGAGCGCTCGAGTCGCGAGCAGCATCATGAGAGTCACCAGAATGTTGATCTGACCAAGCGTCAGTTCGTGCAGGAAATACTTCGCCAGCACCAGACCGGAGAAAGCCAGCAGATAACGCCGATGCGGGAGCGGCACGAGCGCACGTACCAATCCAAAACACCAGATGAGCGCCAGCACCGAAATCACGAACCACGTCGCCTTCGCGGCTTCGATTGGAAGACGGCCAAGGGGAAGGTAGATGAGCGCCGCGACCGGCAGGTACTTGAACATGTAGTGGCCGTCGTCGGTCTGATACAGCGTTTCGCCCGCCATGAGTCTCTGCCCGGCGTGATAGTTGACCGCGAAGTCGACCATCTCGCGACGGATGCGTGCGATGTAACTGACTACAATGAGAAGCGCGAGGCACAGGATGACGAGGGCGCGGCGGCTGGATTGTGTCATCGAGACTGTCACCCCGTGTTCCTCATCCCGGCGGCGATCCCGTTCACGGTGACCATGAACGCGTGCCACAGCTCCGGCGCCGCGTTGCCATCCTCTCGCAGCCGTCGCAGCAGCTCGATCTGGACGAGATTGATGGGATCGACGTACGGATTGCGCACTTCGATCGATCGCCGCAGGACGGGGTTGTGCTCGAGCAGGCGATCCGTCCCGGTCGCCTCGAGCAACGTGCCGATCGTCGTGCCGAGGCGTGCTCGAAGATCTACGCCGAGCGGCTTCAGATGGTCGGGCACCAGCTGACGATCGTATTCCGCGGCGATGTGCGAGTCCGCCTTGGCGAGCACCATTTCGATCAGGCCCAGGGTCGAGCGGAAAAACGGCCACTCCTTGTACATCCTCGCGAGCAGCTCGCGCTCCCCGCGCTCGATCGCTGACGCGAGCGCCTCGCCGACACCCAGCCACGACGGCAGCAGCAGACGGGTCTGAGTCCAGGCAAACACCCAGGGAATCGCGCGCAACGATTCCACGCCTTCGTTCTTGTCTCCTTTCGCACGTCGGGCGGGCCGGCTACCGATCGGCATCGCCGCCAGCTCCACTTCGGGTGTGGCGGCGCGAAAGTAGGGAACGAACTCCGGCGTCTCGTACACGACCCGGCGATACGCAGTTCGCGCCGTATCGGCCAGCCGATCCATCGCGTCGCGCCACTCCGCGCACGCAGGCGGAGCGATGCCGAGGGTGGCGGCCAACGTTGCAGTCGTGTAGACCTCGAGGGTGCGGACGGCGATCTCGGGCAACCCGAACTGCGCCTGGATCATCTCACCCTGTTCAGTGACGCGGATCCGTCCGTTGACGGATCCGGGCGGCTGCGACTGGATCGCGAGATACGTCGGACCGCCCCCGCGGCCGACGCTCCCGCCGCGACCGTGAAAGAGCGTCAGCTCGATCCCCGCGTTGCGGCAGACGTCGACAATGGCTTCCTGCGCCCGATAGAGCTCCCAGTTCGCGGTCAGGCGCCCGCCGTCTTTCGCCGAGTCGGAGTATCCGATCATGACTTCCTGACGCCCGCCGATGCGCTCCCGATAATCGCGTTGTTCGAAGAGCGCGCGCATGGTCGTGGGCGCGCTGCGCAGGGTTTCCACTTCTTCGAACAGCGGAACGACACGGAGGTGGACGCCTGCCTGTTGCTGCAGGAGCTCGACGGCAAGCACGTCGGAGGGCGCGTGCGTCATCGACACGACGTACGCGCCGAGAGACTCGGGGTTGATCTTCGCGACCGCCCTGAACGTCTCGTACACCTCGCGCACGTCGTCGGCGGCGGGCAGATCGTCCGGCACTGACAATCGATTGCGCAGCGCCTCTCCGAGGAACGCCTGACGCATGACCTCGTCCCATTCACTGAATCTTCCGACACCGAGGTGAGCGGTGATGGCATCAATGGCTGCAACGTGCCGCGATGCATGCTGGCGAAGGTCGAGCCGCACCAGCGTCAGACCGAACGCGGCAACACGGCGCAGAATATCCGCCAGCCGTCCTTGTGCAATGATCTGCTGGCCCGTTTCCACGAGCGAGCGATAACAAAGCTGCAGTGGTTCCACGAAGTCCGCCACCTGTTCGTACGGGTCGGCGTCGGCCGTTGCCGGCACGGGTTCCTCTTCTTCGGATCCGGTCTCGAGATCGCTGGAGCTGCGGCCTCCCAGCTCGCCGAGCAGGCGTTGTCTTGCCTTCCCGGTCGTGAGCGCGTGACCAAGCCGTTCGCGCGTCGCGCGCAGACGATCGCGGACGTCGCGGAGCACGGCCCGATACGGCTCGCGCGCGTTGCCCGCGCGCGCGCGCAGCTCCGGCGTCGCGTCGGTCATCGACAGCTCGAGACGCAGCGCGTCGATTTCCCGTTCGTACAAGTCCGCCGCCATCCACCGCGCGACGATGCAGGCGAGGCGTGTGACCTCCGGGGTGACGTGCGGATTACCGTCGCGATCGCCGCCGATCCAGGATCCGAAGCGGATCGGGGCCGCATCGAGCGACAGACCGCGTCCGGTCGTTCGCCGAAGGGCCGCATCCATCGTGCGGAGATAACGTGGCAGGGCGTCCCATAGCGTCTGCTCGAAGATCAGGAGACCACTGATAACTTCGTCCACAGGCGTCGGGCGTTCCGGCCTGATCTCCTCGGTCTGCCACATCGCCGTGATCTCGCGGCCCAGCGATTCCATGAGCTCTTCTCGCTCGAGCGTCGTCAGATCCGCCCGATCGAGGCCCGCAAGCGCGTCGGCAACACGAAGTTGCTTGTAGACCAGCGTGCGGCGTGTGATCTCTGTCGGATGTGCGGTGAGCACGAGCTCGATACGCAGCGACGCGATTGTGGAATAGAGCGTGTCCGGTGTCACGCCGCCGTCGATTAAACGGCCGAATACTTCGTCGCACGATCCAGGTTGCGGACGAGCGGCGGGATTCCGCTGATAAGCGCGGCGGCGGCGGATCCGATGGTGCTGCTCGGCGATGTTCGCGAGGGTCAGGAAGTGCGAGAAGGCACGCGCAACCGGGACGGCGTCCCCGACGGGAAGACTCTGCAACACGCCGGCCAGCGAATCGAGCTCGCGCTGCCCCCCAGCGCGCCCGCTCTTCGCCAGCGCCCGGGCCCGCTCGACGGTCTCGAAGAACGCATCGCCGCGGCGCTGTCGCAATGTCTTTCCAAGCAATTCACCGAGCAGGCGTACATCGTCGCGCAGCGCTTTGTGCGGGTCGGACATGTCCAATCGTACAACCCACGGCCGGCACTCGACCGGCGTAAGAACTTACAGGAGACCAGAAGATCAGGAGAATGTCTTGAGGAAGAGACTCTTGATCTCCTGTTCTGATGCCCGGCCGCGGTTTCGGATCGTAGCGCGAACCTCGAACCGGCAGCTGCCGCGAACGAGGATACTGATATCGATCATGTCCCGCGGCCGCAGGAAACCCCGCTACTCCGTCTATGTCATCGAGCTCGATCGTGCGTGCATTTCGGAGCCCTGTGCCTTCGCGCCGGTCTACGTCGGCCACACGGCCCACACGCCGGAGCATCGATTCGAGCAGCACAAGGCGGGGGCCAGGCTTGCGGCGGGGAAGCCGCATAAGTTCGGGATCAAGCTTCGCTACGATCTGATGAAAGGAATCGGACCGTTCCGCACACGTAAGGAAGCCGAGAAGGCGGAGGCAGCAGTCGCGGCCGCGCTCGAGCGGCGCGGCCACCGGGTCTTCTGGGGCTGAAGCCAGACACAGCGAAATCAGGGCGCAGCGGCGGCGCCACGTTCGATGACGATGTGACCCTCGTAGTGCTCGATTTACGGAGACAGGCCGTTCCTCTTCGTCTGCCGCCGGTAGTCGGAGTATGTCGTGACGGCATTCAGCTGAAACTTGCGGAAGAGCAGTGTCCGGCCGCTGCCTTCGAAGATCAGTTCGGCGGGGAGCCACGTGTCCTCTACCTTCCGTCGGCTGAACACGAACCTGCTGCCCTGGTGGATGCGTCCGACGATGCCCCACCCGATCGAGACGTCGTCGATCGCGTGCATGTCGATCCGTGCGATCTGGTAGTCGGCTTCGGCAATCCACGCGCGCCCTTCGAATTGCCTGAACCACCGGCCCTCCCGCGTGGTCACGCGCGCGTTTGGCCGGGCCGAGAGCCTCGCGACGATCACGGGCTGGCCTTCGTAAATCTCGCGCCCGATGAGCGTCGGCGCGAACACGGCCATCGCGTCGTCGATAATCGCCTCGCGTTCGCGCCGTTCGGCCTCCTCCTCGCGTGTGCGGGCGGCGCGTTCTGCTTCGGTCTCGAGTCTGGCGAGGTCGCGCTGCCGTTCCGCGTCGCGTTTCGCGAGCTCGGCGGGATCCAGCGGCTTTCCGTCGACCGCGATGAGCCGCTTGTACGTCTTTCCCGGTTCCGTCGACGGGAAGACCTCGAACGTGCGCAGCGGGCCTACGGTGACCTTGCCGAGCGTCGAGATTTTCACGTCGCGACGGTGTTCGCGATACGTGAACTCCTTCTGCAGCGCGTAGTCGAGGCGAATCGCTTCGCGAATCTGCCGCGTGAGAACGACGGGGTCGGGCAGCGGGCGTGAGTCCTGAGTGGCCTGCTCTGCGCTCGCGCCGATGCACACGGCGAGCAATAGGACGACCAGGGGAATCCGAAAGTGGACCAGCAGCACGACTATCGTTTCGAGCGCCACAGGCAGGCGCGGGCACCGCCAACGATCTCAGGATATCGCATCGACCATGCGGATCCCCCCGGTCGAGTTACCTGGATCGCGCAGCGGTGGCGGTCGACCTGTCGCCCAGAAGATGGTTTGTTGCGAGGAAGCTCCTGATCGCGTCGAAGAACGTTCGGCGGTCCACTTCACTCGCGTAGATATGCCCGCCGCGCACCTCGACGAACGTCTTCGGCTCGGGTGCCGCGTCGTAAAGGCGGCGTCCTTCGAGGATCGGAATCACGGTGTCTTCCGGGCTGTGCAAGAACAACAGCGGCGCCTTGATCATCCCAATCCTGCGAATCGACTCGAACGGGTTGCGCATGATCAGGCGAACGGGCAACAGCGGATATCGCTGCTGGCCGATTGCCACGACCGATGCGGGCGCGCCTTCGAGGATCACCGCCGCCTCGGGGACCTTCGACGCAAGCGTCACGGCAGCGGCCGATCCCAGCGACCAGCCGTAGATGACGATGCGATTGGCCGGTACGTGAGCCCGGGAGCGCATGAACTCGTACGCGGCCGTGGCATCAGCGATCAGGCTCGATTCGCTGGGAACGCCATCGAGTCCCGCGTAACCGCGGTACTCGGGAGCAATGACGTTCAAGCCGAACGCGCGCAGCTCCGTATAGTGGAGGATGTTCATCCGGCTCGCGATCGTCGACGCGTTGCCGTGCAGGAAGAGCAACCAGGGACTGCTGTCTGGATCGCTCTGTTTCATCACCCACGCGAACTGCCGCGCGCGATCCGGTCGCGGCAGGTCGATCTGTTCGTACGGAAACGAGGGGCGACTTTCGGCGAGCGGCCGTCCGGCCTGGAACACGAGGCGGGTCTCCTGAGTTACGAGATACAGGATCGCGCCGAGGTACGAAAGCACACAGACGCCCACGAGGACGAAAATGGCGCGGCGAAGCGTCAACCAACGCATAGACGAATCCTAACCTCGGTAGGGTCATCGTCTGCGGCACTTCTTCTCGCCAAAACGGATGCCCGTGTGTCACGCGCTGACCGGCTTGGGAAAGACGACGGCGCTGTATCTATCGCGAGTCCATAAGAATGCTGAGAAGGGCGACAAGAAGGTGACCACCACGGAGCAGGTCGAGGCACTGACGGCGGGCGGGCGACTGGCGGTTCGGGGCTCGGGCTTCGGTCCCGGGTTCGGCACAGCCCGATTAGACCCGAAGTTCACTTTAGCTGCCATGTGGAGCGCGGGCTTTAGCCCGCGCTAAGCGGGGCCTGAAGGCCCCGCTCTACAGCGACACAAATGAATACCGGGTATAGTGCACGATGAGACGAATCGCGAGTCCCGAATCCCGAAGCCAGGGGCGTTTCATCTCGTGAGGAGGAACGCGCGTTGCTGACCGTTCAGCAAACCTGTTCCGACAATGTCCCCACGGTTGTTGATATCGCGGGCTTCGGTCAGAACCCAACCCGTGTCGGCAGGTATCAGGTCGTTGAGGTCCGACATGACGCCGGAGCTGATAATTACCGCGCGAGCGGAAGCGCCCGGGCGTTCAGAGAACCCCACGATGTCGCTGTGCTCGTTGATGCCATACGCCGCGCTCTGGCGACCTCCGGCGAGCGTTCCCAAATCGCGCAACGCGCCTCCGCTGAACACGAACGCGTGGCGGCTGCCGTCGCCGATGTCCCCTTCGCCGACCACTTCGTCCTTGTTGTTCAAGGCGCGCGCCGTTGTCAGCTTGCCTCCCAACGAGCCGAGCGGGACGAGTGTTTCCCCCGTCAAGAGCACCGCCTGATGTTGCGCGTAGTCGGCATGCGGTTCGGTGCTGAAGTATCCCGCGATGTGGCCGGCGTTGTTGATCGCCGTCGCGACCCCGTCTTCGCCGCCGAACGCTCCAAGGTCCGTCACCAGGAAATCCTGAAAGACGAACACGCGATTGCGCGCCGACATGTGTTCGCCGGCCGTGGTGTAGTGGCCAGCCACCTTGCCGTTGCCGCTGATTCCACTGGCGGTGCCAAAGTCGCCAGTCAGCCTCGGATCGATGGCAGTCAGCTCGATCACCCCGCCGTTCATGGTCGTCACGAACGCGTGGTAACGCCCCGACGAATCCTGAGCCCGACCGACGATGAGCCCGTTGTCGTTGATGCGATAGGCGAAGCTCTCGTCGCCTCCAAGCGTCCCGAGGTCGACCAGAGAGCCACCGGTATAAAGAAACCCTCGTGTCAGTCCTTCAGCCGTATCGGAAAAGCCCACAATGTTCCCGGCGTTGTTGATTCCCATCGCCGTACTTTGGTCGCCACCAAGCGTCCCGAGATCGGAGATCGAATAGACCGGGGCACTGGGTCCGACAGCCCGAAGCACCGTCGCGACGGAGGCAATTGCAACGACGGCCACGAAGCGGGTGGATAGGTCTCGGCGCATGACGCACTCACTGACGGTTGGTTACCGATTTCGCACTTTCACCGTGTTCGAGTACCCGGAGTTCAGCGTGCCGCTGTAAGCTCGCACGCGATAGTAGACGAACTTCGACGATCCCGGGCTGGCGTCGGTGTAGGTCGTGACATTCTGAGCGACCGTCGCGATCTGGGCGAAGTTGATCCCATCGCTCGCCCGCTCGATTCGGAAGCCGTCTTCGTTGTTCGACGCATCGGTCCACGCGAGCACCATCTGATTCCCCTGTGGTGACGCGGTGAGACCCGTAGGCGCGGCGACCGACGGCGATGGCGATGCAGTACCAAGGCGCACGATTCGGGCGATCGACGGCACGCCGGCGCTGTTCAGCAGGAACAACATGTAATGGCCGGGCGGCGCAATCTCCGCGGCGGCGGGAGCGGTCGCATTCAGGCCGCCGGATGCCTGTGAAAACGTCAAGCGAACAAAGCGCTGGTTCATGTTGAATGCGTGGGTGACCGCCGACAGTCGAATCAGCGTGACACCGCTGATCGAGCTCGGGGCCGACGTGCCGACGAAGAACGGTTGCCCGTATGCGATTGTCGCGGGCGCGGAGCTCACGTCAGGTCGGGATCCCTGGAACAAATACGGCGGCGAGAACACTTCGGCGTTTGACTCGTTGTCGCCGCCCGACGAAAGGACGCGGCCGTCCGGCAAGAGCAGCGCGATCGAATGGTAGCCGCGATAGCGAGTCGCGCTGGCGAGCGTCGTGAACACCTTCGTGGCTGGATCCCATCGTTCGGCCGTGTAAACCGCACCACTCGCGTTGTTGAAGCCCGCTGCGTAACTGCCGCCGGTGATGAGAACCTTTCCGTCCGGCAGGACGGTCGAGTTGAGCTGACGCCGCGCAACGGCCATCGAACCGCCGGAACTCCAGTACGGCGCTGACTGATTGAGGTCGATCACCTCGGCAGATGCGACTGGGGGATCGTTGCCGCCCACCAGCAGGATCTTCCCCGGCTCGTACATCACCGCTGTGCCGTAGCCCCGGAATCCGCCGGAGCTGTACGCCACGACGTCCGACCAACTTCCGGTCCCGGTCGTGTCGAGGTACCTGGCGTCGACAGCGGGGCCGGCATCGAACACCTTCCCGTTCGGCGCGAGCAGCATCATCGGATACAGGTCCATGCTCCGAAGGGCCCCGGTTAGATTTCGCCATGTTCCGTTCGTCGTCCACACCTGTGGCAGTTTATTGACGCCGACACTGGTGTCGGTGTCGCCCGAGACAACGAGTACGCTCCCGTCGCTGAGCGTCGTGGTGGTCGGGTACCAGCGACCCGCATTCATGTCCGGTTGCCTGGCCCAGACATTCCCGCCGGAATCGTAGATGCTGGCATACTTCACGCCGACGTTGTTGGAGATGTGTCCACCGGCAACGAACAGCCGGCCGTCGGAAAGGAGGGTGAGGCCTGAGCAGAACAGATTGAAACCGGCGAGGGGCCCGGCGGTCATCGTTCCCGTCGATGGGTCCCACGATCGGATGTCGTCTGCGTACGAATAGTAAGTGACGCGGCCGTTCGGCATGAGCGCAGCATGGACGGACACAACGGGCCACGACTGGAGGGCCGACCACTGACCCACCACCGCTGGATCCGGTTGCGCGTGTACGACCAGACTCGACGCGTCGGGCGGCAACCGGCCGGCCAGACTCAAGCCGAGCACAGCACAGAGCAACGACGTGAAACGGACAACGCGTCGCATGGGCACCTCGCCCAGACAGCCGGGTAAACCTTCGGGGTCGAAACTTCCTCTCGAGTCAGCGCGTCTTCGACACTTAGGCGTGCCGCACCGCTCTACACACTGCGTGCCGGAGGAGGTGGACAAGGAGATTCCTCGAAAGCGTGAAGTCTGTCGCGGTTTTCTCCGCAGAGTTGCAAACCGGTTGTCTGGTGCTCTCGGCCCAAGTCAACCAATCGGCGGAACAAAGTCGTCGTCGCCTCAACTTCTCCCGGAATACGGCGACTGTCTTCGTACGCTCGGAACGCGAACCGGCTTGTCATCGCCTGGCGCCGTCCTTCGAGTCCCATTACCGTGGGCTCTTTGACAAGTGGCTCCGTCCAGCGATAATCGCGGCGTGAATTCGCCCGTCAGATTCGCGAGTCGGATCGGTGACCAGTGATTCAATGAATCGCCGAACCTTCCTGGAAAGCGTCGGCAGTTCCGGAGCCGCTCTCGCCACTGGGTGGTGGTTGCGCCGCATCGGCTACGCGCAGGCGAGCCGCGGGCCGGTGCGCGCCGTCATCCGCCAGTCGCGCCGCGCGGAATTCGATCGCCGTCTCTTCGGCACCTTCCTCGAACATCTGGGCAGGGCCGTCTACACCGGCGTGTACGAACCGGACTCTGCACTGGCCGACAAGAACGGATTTCGAACCGATGTCATGGCCGAAATCAAAGGGCTCGGCGTCCCCGTGATCCGGTATCCAGGCGGGAATTTCGTCTCGGGCTACAACTGGCTCGATGGTGTTGGTCCGAAGAAGGCTCGGCCCACGGTGCTCGAGCGTGCGTGGAATTCGCTCGAACCGAACCAGTTCGGCACGAATGAGTTCATCGACTGGTGCAGGATGGTCGGCACCGAGCCGCTCCTCGGATTCAATCTCGGCACCGGGACACCCGAGATGGCGGTCGCCTACGTCGAATACTGCAACGTCGACAAGGGGACGAAGTGGAGCGACCTGCGCCGGTCGCACGGGCACGACCAGCCGCACAACATCCGGTATTGGTGCCTCGGCAACGAGATGGACGGCCCGTGGCAAATGGGCACGATGCCAGCCCGGGAGTACGGCCGGAAGGCGCGCGACACGGCGCGCCAGATCCGCGTCATCGATCGCACGCTGCAGCTGATTGCCTGCGGTTCGAGCAACACGATTCTCCCGACGTATCTGGTCTGGGACCGCGAGGTGCTCGAGGAGTGCTACGACCAGGTGGACGGCATCTCGCTGCACAACTACTACGGCAACACGAAGGAGTTGACCGGCGAGAACAGCGCCCGATTCCTCGCGATGAACCTGGACATGGAGCGTCAGATTCACGAGATTGCCGCCGTCTGCGACTACGTGCAGGGTTTACGAAAGTCTCCCAAGCGGTTGTGGCTGTCGTTCGACGAATGGAACGTCTGGTACCGCGCGCGGGGCGGCACCTTCGCCGACGGGAAGCGGACCTTTGCCCCGAAACTGCTCGAGGAGGTGTACAACCTCGAGGACGCGCTGCTGGTCGGCGGATTCATCAACACGCTGCTCCGCGAGTCGGATCGAGTCCGCGTGGCGTGTCTCGCGCAAATCCTGAACGTCATCGCGCCGCTCGTCACCAACAAGACGTCCGTGCTGCGCCAGAGCATCTACTACCCGTACGCCTGGGCGCTGCAGTACGCTCGCGGCAAGGTCCTCGACCTCGTCGTGGAATCGGAAACCTATCCGATTTCCGCAGACGGTCTGCGCGCGGACGTCGCTCGCAACGACCAGGTACCCTTCATCGACGTCGTTGCCACCATCGACCCGCAGAACGGACAGGTCTGCGTGCTCATGCTGAACAGGGATCTGGATGGGGAGCGCGAGATCGTCCTCGAGTGGCGCGACTCCACTCCGACCCGCGTACTCGCCTGCGAGACGCTGACCGGTCCCGATTTGAAGGCGTTCAACACCTTCGAGCAGCCGAAGCATGTCGTCCCGACTCGCCTCGAGACGCCGCGCGTTGGCAGTCGAATGACGTTCAAGCTTCCGGCGCGGTCGTACAGCGTGGCCCACATCGCCACATCCTGAGCGTTCCGGAGTTCGAGCATCATTTCTCAATGCGTGTGGGGCCCCACCCCCACGCGCTGCAGCTCGGCTCGCTCCGCTCGCTCGCCAAGGCCGCGGGCGCTGCCACCGAGCCACCGAGCATCTTTTCTCAGTGCTCGCGGGGCCCCACCCCCGCTCGCGCGGCGGGACCGCATTCGCGGCCCGCCGCAGCCGCAGGCGCTACATCCGAGCTACCGGCTGCGCTTTCTCAACAGCTACCGAATCGGGTGTAGGATGAAGCACCGTATCCCACAACGTCGGCCCCTTCCGCGCGTCAACACCTCCGTCCGTTTGACGAAAGGAGCGCACGCCATGCGGTTGCACCAGCGGCTTTCGTTCTGCTTCGCATTCGTTGTGGTCGCAGTAGTTGCGGCTGCTGACCCTCCTTACATCGGTAAGTGGAAGATGAACCCGGCGAAGAGCGATTTTGGCGAGACGACAATCACGTACGAGCAGCTCCCATCTGATGAAATGCAGGTAACCGTTGATGGTCAGCCGTTCAAGTTCAAAATCGACGAGAAAGACTACCCGACTCCGTTCGGAAATACGGTGGCCTGGAAGTCGCTTACTCCGACGAGCTGGCAGCAGACCTCGAAATTGAAGGACAAGGTCCTGACCACCGACATACTGACGCTGTCCGCAGATGGCAAGAATCTGACAGTGAACTCGAAGGGCACCAAACCAAATGGCGAGGCGATCGACGACACGATCGTCATGGAGCGTGTTTCCGGTGGTCCCGGATTGGCCGGCAAGTGGAAGACGAAGAACCTGAAATCCAGCTCGCCGAGCATGCTGGAGTTCGCGTCAACCGGCCCCGACGGCCTCACGCTCAAGATCGTCGACATGGGCCTGACGTGCGAGAGCAAGCTCGATGGCAAAGATTATCCGTGCACCGGCCCGACCCTCGCGGAAGGATGGACCGTTGCGTTCAGCAACACAGATCCTCGATCGCTTGTCATGACGGTCAAGAGGAACGGGAAGCCCCTGTACAAGGTGCAATACGCGGTATCACCGGACGGCAAGACGCTGACCGAAACAGGGGCCGCTACAGCGACCAACGAGAAAGTCAAAGTGGTTTACGACCGGCAGTAGCGGGACGACTTGGGCGGGAGCGGCGTTCCTGCCGCCTCCCGCCGGCGTTTTGCGGATGGGTTCCGTGTTTACCGAGTTACTGATGACGGATTGGTCACCGGATCAGTGATTAAGGATTAGGGATTAGCGATTAGGATTAGCGATTAGGGATTAGCGATTAGGGATCAGGGATTCAATCTCTCAGATTCCCCAGCCGCCACTCAGATGGAGGTTCGCGCCGTTCACGTACCGCGCGTCCTCCGACAGCAGAAAACTCACAGCCTTGACGGCGTCGTCCACCGTTCCGATATGCCCCGCCGGGATGTTCTTCAGCATTTTCTGCAGTTCTTCTGCCGGCGCACTGCCGGAGTTCACGAACCCTGGCGAGACAACGTTGACCGTGATGTTGTACGGTGCGAGGAGCTTTGCCAGGGTGCGGCTGAGGATCAGAATTCCCGATTTTGCGATGTAGTGTGCGGTGATCTGAGGCTGCGCGACCATCTGGTCCGCATTCGCCATGCTGAAGCTGACGATGCGTCCCCAATGCTGCTCGATCATGTGAGGTGCTACCAGCTTGGATAGATAGAAGACCGGGTGGAGGTTGTTGTCGAACATCTCCTGCCATCCGGTCACGGTTTCCTCGAGAAGCGGCACGCGGCGGTACGGGCCGGCGCAGTTGACCAGCGCGTCGATTCGACCGAACTCTCGCATCGTGGCCGTCACGAGCTGCTCGCAGTCGCTCGACCGCGAGACATCCGAACGAATCGGCAGAGCGGCCGCGCCCGCCGACTGGATCGCGTGACCCGTCTCGGCAGCACTTTCCGCGCTCGTCCGATAGCAGAACGCGATGGACCAGCCTCTCGCTGCCAGCGCGAGCGCTATCCCCCGTCCGATGCCCTTTGCGCCTCCGGTGATCAGCGCGACTCGTGAGGGTTCTGTCATGGTGTGTTCAGTGAGCAGGCCGCGATTATATTGGTAATTCGAAACAACCAGGCTCCCTTGGATTCCGTCTACTCTGGACATGACGAACCTGAAGCTCGCCTTCCGACGGCTGTTCAAATCGCCGTTCGTGACCTGCGTTGCGATTCTCTCGCTCGCACTCGGGATCGGAGCCAATGCGGCCATCTTTTCGCTCTACAACCAGATGCTCCTGCGGCCGCTGCCCGTACCCGCGCCTCATGAGCTCGTCAACCTCGCCTCCCCTGGCCCGAAAATGGGGTCGACGTCGTGCGGCCAGGCCGGTACCTGCGACGAGATCTTCAGCTACCCCATGTTTCGTGACCTGCAAAAGGCGCACACGGTGTTTACCGATATCGCTGCGCATCGATCCTTTGGCGCGAGTCTGTCGTATGGCGGCCAGACGCTGGGTGGGAACAGCCTGCTGGTCTCAGGGAGCTACTTTCCTGTTCTGGGCATTCGACCCGCGCTCGGGCGTCTGCTGTCACCGCAGGACGACCAGAAGACCGGCGAATCGCTGGTGGTGGTCCTCAGCCATGCCTATTGGACCAGCCGATTCAATGGCAATCCGAACGTTCTCGGCCAGACGCTCATCATCAACGGTCAGCACCTGACCATCGTCGGCGTTGGCCCGAAAGGCTTCGATGGCACCACGGTCGGAGCCAGGCCCCAGGTGTTCGTGCCGATCACACTTCGAG
>Ga0114129_10001143_pt1 | contig 35112 bp, 25 predicted proteins | sample RhiMetdeltSRZDD1_FD_80071 | JGI IMG/M metagenome (GOLD analysis project Ga0114129, IMG submission 80071) | Populus rhizosphere microbial communities from Tennessee, USA - Rhizosphere MetaG P. deltoides SRZDD1 (version 2) (version 2) | ecosystem: Host-associated > Plants > Roots > Rhizosphere >...
CCCGGCCGGACGCGCAGGCGATCACCCGGGCGCACGGCATCGAGCGGCACGTCACCTTCCGTGCCGTCGGCCGCGAGCCGGCGAGCGGTGGTTGGCGCCAGGCCGACGAGCGCCCGGATCGCGTCGCCGGTCCGCTGGCGCGCGACGAGCTCCAGCACCTGGCCCAGCAGCACCAGCGTGACGATCACGGCCGCCGACTCGAAGTAGCGGCCCACCTGGCCGTCGTGCATCCGGAACGAGGCGGGGAACGACCCGGGCGTGAGGACCGCCGCGACGCTCGTGAGCCACGCGACACCAGTGCCGAGACCGATCAGGGTGAACATGTTGAGCCGTCCGCTGCGGAAGCTCGTCAGCATGCGTTCGAAGAACGCAGAGCCGCCCCACAGCACGACCGGGGTCGCGAGTAGCAGCTCGACGAAGCCCTGCGCCCGTGGCGAGAGGACGCGCGCGACGGGGTGCCCGGGCAGCATCGCGCCCATCGCCAGCGCCAGGAGCGGCAAGGTGAGCGCAGCCGACACGCGCAGCCTCTGGCGCATGTCCTCGAGCTCGGGATTGACCGCGGAGGTGAGAGCGACCGCCTTCGGCTCGAGCGCCATGCCGCAAATCCGGCACGCGCCCGGCCGCGTTTCCACCACCTCCGGGTGCATCGGGCAGGTCCAATCGGCCGCCTGGCTCGCGAGAGGCGTCGGGGCGGCAGGCGCGGGAGCGGCCATCGCCGCGGCGCTCGGCCCCGCCGCGAGCCAGTGCCCGGGGTCCTTCGCGAAGCGCTCGCGGCAGCCCGGGCTGCAGAACGCGTAGCTCGTGCCCGCATGCTCCAACGAGCCGCCGCGCGCAGAGCGCGGGTCGACCTTCATGCCGCAGACCGGGTCGGTGACGAGCCGCACTTCGCCGCGCCGGGCGAGTGTGACACGAACGCCGTCGTCGCTCACGAGTGCTCTAGCGCAGCTCGATGACGTTGCGATCCAGCAGGCGCGAGAAAATGATCAGCGTGTCGTCCTCGGGCATCGGGCACAGCTTGAGGATCGACTGAACGTCCCACTGTCCGTTGATGCGAGAGAGCACGAAGCCCTCCTGCGGATCGAACTGCTGTTGCGAGAGGGCGATCGCGGTGATGCGCAGGCTGGGGACCTTGTCGAGCGGGATCGTCCTGGCCGTCCGCGCCTTCGCGCGCGCTTCGGCCACCGCGAGCAGGCCTTTCTTCGCCGCCTGGTTGACGCCGTCCAGGCTCAGCACGCGCTCGTAGGCCTCGGTCGCGGCGTCGAAGCGGCCCTCCTTGAGCCGCATGTCGCCTCCCGCCACAAGCGTCAGAATGATGCCGACGGGATCCGTCTCCGGCGCGCCAGACTCGATGCTGTCGACTTGGAGCACGCCCTCGTCGCACAGCTTCGCGACCAGCAAGGTCGTCTCGTACTCCGAGCGTCGCGTCTCGAGGCTCATCCCGGCGAGCGTCTTGCCCCAGGCGGCGAGGTCGGCGAGCTGGCGCAGCACCGGGTCCTCGATCAGCACCGGGTCGGAAATCAGCTTTAACGTCACCTCGCTCGAGCCGAAGCGCGCGCGCAGCTTCTGCCATCGCTCGCGCCGCCTTCGGCCTTCTTCGAGCGCGGGCCGTAGCTCGATCTTCAGATCTGAGGCCTCGAGTGCCGGCGGGCGCTCGTCATCGAAATCGAAGCGGCCGTCGGCCCACAGGAACAGGTCGTAGAGGTGCGCCAGGGCGTTCGTGTGCAGGGTCTTCATCAGCTGCGGTTCGCTGAGCAGCCCGTCGCCGATCAGGATCTCGCCGAGGCGCCGCTTGTCCTTGTCCTTCTCCTGCTTCAAGAGCGCGCGAAACAGCTGCTCCTCCTGAATCAGCTTCTCGCGCACGAGGGCCTGGCCGATCGTCTCGCGCGGGTCGTTGGAGCTCGACCACTGCACCTGGCCGTCGCGGAAGGCGAGCCGCTTCTTCGTCGAGCGGCGCGTCATCTGGAGCGTCCCCGCGCGCTTACGGCTCGCCAGCCAGCCGAGCAGGTCGAAGACGTCGAAGGTGTGGAGGTCGCCGCCGAAGCTCATGCTCGTTAGCCGATCTTGACCATCTCGCGCAGCTCGCGCTGCAGGTCCTCGGCGTTCGCCAGCCGCAGCTCCGGGCGCGGGTGGAGGCCACGCAGCAGCAGCTTGTCCATCGCCTCGGGCACGCCGGGAGCGAGCATTGAGGGCAGCGGCAGTGCCGCACCCTGCGCCAGCGACAGCGGGTGCGTCCCGCTCAGCAAGTGATACATCACGGCGCAGAGCGCGAACAGGTCGTCCGCGGGGCTCGGGCCGCCCTCCGGCGCGTCGTAGGACGGCTTGATCGCGGCGGCGCGCGCGAGCCGCCCGAGGCCGAGATCGGCGAGCTTGATCACACCCGAGGCCACCATCACGTTCGAGGGCCGGATCGAGCCGTGGACGAGGCGATTCTGGTGAACGAGAGCCAGCACCTGCGCGATCACGCGGCCGAGCGAGTGCACCTGCTGGAAGCCGAGCTTGCGGCCGCTCGTGATCGCCTCGGCGAAGGTGCGCCCGGCAACGTACTCGGTGACGACGCAGCGTGCGCCCTCCCACTCCATGAGTGCGATCACCTTGACCAGGTTCGGGTGCGAGAGCTGCGAGGCCGCCTTGAGCTCGGCGGCGAGGGCGCTCACCAGCGGGGCCGACGTCAGCAGCGCCGGGTTCAGCATCCGCATCGCCACGATGCGGCCGTCGCTCGCGTCCTCGCCCCGGAACACCGCGCCGAGCGGACCGCGCGCGATCTCCTCCTTCGGCACGAAGCGCGGCGCGCGGGTTGCAGCAGGAGCAGCAGCGGCCTTGGTGATGGGGGCGGCGGCCGGCGCAGGCCGCCCCAATGAGCCGGGGGCGGCCGCCTCGAGCCTTCCCACGCGCTGTTTCACGTCGCGGTACTGCAGGTCTTCAGCCTGGATCTTCTTGTAGAGCTCGAGCGCTTCTGCCCGCGCGGCGGCGGCCTCGTGCGCGAGGGCCAGCCAATAGTGGAAGTCGAGGTTCGCGGCCGAGATGGGCTCGCTCCCGATCGCCTTGCGCAGCTTCTCGATCGCGAGCGCGGGCCGGCCGGTCTCGATGAAGAGCCGCGCCAGGAGCTCGGTGGCCGCCCGGTGGTTCTCGTCGGAGGGCAACACGCGCTGCAGCAAGCTGATCGCCTTCTCGCGCTCGCCTGCGCGCGCCGCGGCCTCTCCGCTCTTGAACGAAGACCCGGCGAGAGCGTAGAGGTCGGCGGCCTTGCTCGGATTGCCGAGCTCCTGGAACAGGCCCGCGGCGATCTCGTGCTCGCCCGCCTGCTCGTAGGCGGCGGCGGCCTTGTCCTTGATGCCGGCGCGGATGTAGACCCCGCCCGCCGCGGCCCAGCTCTCCCCCGCCTCGTAGGCCCCGGCCGCCTCAGCCATCATCCCGATCGACTCGTAAAGCTCCGCGGCGCGCAGGAAGTCGCGCCCCTTGACGAACCAAGCGGCGGCCTCGGCGGGCCGGTCGCTCTTCAACGCTTCCTCGCCCCGCAGCGTCGCCGCGCGGATACTGTCGCCTGCCTGCTCGAACGCCAGCGCGGCCTTCTCGCTGTCCTCGCCCTTCAGGAAGAGCTCGGCCGCCTTGGCGGCTTGCCCGAGCTTCAGCAGCACCTCGGCCGCCTGGCGGTTGTAGCCGCCGCGGGTGTAGACGGTGGCGGCCCGCTCGAGCTCGTGGGCTTGCTCGAAGAGCCGCCCCGCCTGCAGCGAGCTCTTGGCGTCGGGCGTACCCGCCGACTGCGAGTAGCTCGTGGAGAAGCTGACGTTCTCGGTGAAATGCTTCTCGTAGGCCTCGGCCGCCTTCAGCGGCTTGCCGTCCTTCTCCCACGCCTCGGCGGCCCGCAACGGGTAGCCGCTTTTCTCGTAGAGCTCGGCGGCGGTGGCCCATTGGCCGGCCAGAGCGAAGAGCCGCGCCGCTTCGAGGTTGTTGCCCTTCTCGAGGAAGAGCGCCGCGGCCCGCGCGGGCTTGCCCGCCTGGGCGAACAGCGCCGCCCCCTTCTTGTGGTCGCCCGCGTGCAAGAAGAGTTCGGCGGCGCGCTCGGATCGCCCCATCCTCTCGAACATCGACGCGGCCGCCCAGTTCTCCTGACCCTCGAGGTAGGTTTCGGCCGCTTCCGCGAGCCGGCCCTGCTCCTCGAGCAGCTTTCCGGCGGCCAGGAAGTTTTCCTGCTTCTTGAGGCGTGCCACTTCGCGCTCGAGCTTCCGCCTGGCCCAGCCGGGCCCGAGCACGCGTGAGATCAGGTCCTCCCGGCTCACTCCCGCTGGGGCTCGGATCTTCACCCGCTCGGAGAGGTACTTGTAGCCGAGGAGCACGGCCAGGATGACCAGCGCCCAGGGAACGAGGGAGCTGTCGAGCAGGCCGAAGAGGAAATCCATCCGGTCGCGATCACCCTCAGGGCAGGTCCCTTGCCGCCGTGGCAGGGGATTATACACCGGGCAGGCGTGGTACCCTGCCCGGGCCCTGCCGATAAGTCGCACATCTTCTTTGACCTACTGTCGTTGTCGACTTATGCTGTCGAGGAGGCCGACAAGGGCGCGAAGTCATGACTGCTGGCCGAAAAGAGAAGACGGGGAGAGACGCGCCCCCCGAGGCTCGACCGACGGAGCGCGACGGATTGTTGAGCTCCGAGGAATTGTTCGGCGAGCTCGTGGACGAACCGCTGCCACCCGCGGCCGGCGGAGGGGCCACCCGCGACGCGCCGATCCGGGTCCGGGTCACCGATCCCGTATCCCCCGCTCCTTTCGCGGTCCCGGCTGACGAGCGCGGAGCACAAGACGGCGACGCGGAGGTGGAGAGCGCCTTCGATCGCCTGGGCACGGACCAAAAGCCGGTGGTGTTCCGCCCCGCGGCACCCGTGTACGACGACGAGGAAGCGCGCTTGCCCCCGGCGGCGCACAACACCAACGCCAAGCTGCTGATCACCGATCCCAAGATCCCGGTCGGCCCGGGCCTCGACCTCGCGTCGGTGGCCGAGGGCGCGATCGAGGAGAATCCGCGGGACCGCGCCGCCGCCGCCGCCGCGGCGGCCGCTGCACCGGCGCCGGCGCCCGCCCGCGCCTCGTCGTGGCGCGACGACCGTTTCGGCCCCTATCAGCTGATCGACCGGGTGGCGATCGGCGGCATGGCGGAGGTGTTCAAGGCCAAGCGTGCCGGCGTCGAAGGCTTCGAGAAGATCGTCGCGCTCAAGCGGATCCTGCCGCACCTGTCGGAGAACAAGGAGTTCCTGGACATGTTCGTCGACGAGGCCAAGATGGTGGCCGGCCTCGCCCACCCCAACATCGTCCAGATCTTCGACCTCGGCCGGATCGACAAGAGCTACTACATCGCCATGGAGTACATCCACGGCCGCGACTTGCGTACGATCCTGCGCCGCGCCCGCGACAAGGGCCTGCGCATGCCGCTCGACCTGTCGCTACGCGTGGTGGGCCAGGTGTGCTCCGCGCTCGAGTACGCGCACCGCAAGAAAGACGAGCGCGGGCAGCCGATGCAGATCGTGCACCGCGACGTCAGCCCGCAGAACATCCTGATCTCGTTCGAGGGTGACGTGAAGCTGGTGGACTTCGGGATCGCCAAGGCCGCGACCAAGGCCTCGAACACCGACCGCGGAGCGCTGCGTGGGAAGCTCCTCTACATGAGCCCGGAGCAGGCCTGGGGCAGGCCGATCGACCGCCGCAGCGACGTTTTCTCGTTGGGCATCGTGCTCTACGAGATGCTCACCGAGACCAAGCCCTTCGTGGGCGCCGGCACCGAGGTCAGCATCCTCGAGCTGGTGCGTCAGTGCGTGATCACACAGGCGCGCGAGATCAATCCGCGCGTGCCCGAAGCGCTCGACCGCGTGATCATGAAGGCGCTCGCGCGCGAGCCGGACGAGCGCTACCAGGACGCGGGGCAGATGCAGCGGGGGCTCGAGCGCTTCCTGCGCGAGCGTCCGCCGGTGAGCACCCGCGACCTCGCGCGCTTTCTCGAGCTACTCTTCGACCGCGGCGAGCGTGAGGACGGCGGCGCCGCGCCGGAAGCCGGCACCGCGGAGACGCCGGATCCCATGTCGCTGGACTCGCTGCTCGAGCGGTTCGGCATCGACGAATGAGGCAGACTGAGCGATGACTGTCACCGACGAGCAGGCGAAGTTCTACAAGCAGACCATGGAGGTCACCAAGAAGTCGATCGAGGAGATCAACTCCCAGATCGAGGAAGAGCTCGCCAAGGTCAAGGAGCGTCTCGCGGAGCTGCAGGCCAGGAAGAACGCCGAGAAGCAGATCTACGACGGCGCATGCCGCATCCTCGGGATCGAGAACGATATCGAGAAGAACGAGGAGCCGGAGGCCTAGGTGGCCTGGTTCCGCCGCGAGCAGGCGCCGCTTCTGCCGCGTCCCGCCACCGAGAGCCGGGTCCCGGAAGGGCTCTGGGTCAAGTGCGGTAGCTGCAAGGAGATCCTGTATCGCAAGGACCTGCTCAAGAACCTGTCGGTGTGCCCGAAGTGCGCGTTTCACTTCAGGCTCTCGGCGCGCGAGCGGCTCGAGATTCTCTTCGACGGCGCCTGGGAGGAGTTCAACCGCGGCCTGGTGAGCGCCGACCCTTTGGATTTTCGCGACAGCAAGCCCTACGCCGAGCGGTTGAAAGCCGGCAAGGCCAAGACCGACTGCTACGACGCGGTGGTGTCCGCCACTGGTGTCATGGGCGGCCGCCGGACGGTGATTGCCGCGATGGAGTACGGCTTCATCGGCGGCTCGATGGGCGTCGTGGTGGGCGAGATCGTCACGCGCGCGATCGAGCGCGCGATCGACGAGAAGCTGCCGATCGTGATCGTCTCGTGCTCAGGCGGCGCCCGCATGATGGAGGGGACGCTGTCGCTGATGCAAATGGCCAAGATCTCTGCGGCGCTCGCCCGGCTGCAACAGGCACGGCTCCCGTTCCTGAGCGTGCTCACCGATCCCACGACGGGAGGCGTCACGGCGTCGTATGCGATGCTCGGCGACCTGAACCTGGCGGAGCCGGGAGCTCTGATCGGCTTCGCCGGACCGCGCGTGATCGAGCAGACGATCCGCCAGAAGCTGCCCGAGGGTTTCCAGCGCTCGGAGTTCCTGCTCGAGCACGGGATGCTCGACTTGGTCGTGGACCGTCGCGAGCTCAAGAAGCTGCTGGTGCGATCGTTGCAGTTGTTGATGGACTAGCGCCGTGGGCGCACTGCGCATCGACCTCAACGCGGACGTCGGCGAGGGCTTCGGAGCCTGGTCGATGGGGGCGGACGAGGCGCTGCTCGAGCACGTGACATCGGCCAACGTGGCCTGTGGCTTCCACGCCGGCGATCCGTCGGTGATCGAACGCACCGTGGCGTGCGCGGCCCGCGCCAGAGTCGCGATCGGCGCACACCCGAGCTACTTCGACCTGCGCGGGTTCGGCCGCCGCGAGATGCGAGTGCCCGCGAGCGAGGTCGAGGCCGACGTCGTCTACCAGGTGGGCGCGTTACAGGCCTTCGCGCGCGCCCACGGCGCGCCGCTCACGCATGTCAAGCCGCATGGAGCGCTCTACAACCAGGCCGCCGACGACGCGGAGTTGGCGCTTTCGATCGCGCGCGGGGTGGCGCGGGTCGACCGCTCGCTCGTGCTGGTGGGGCTCGCCGGCTCGCTGGCGATGCGAGAGGCCGCTTCCGTCTCTGGTCTGCGCTTCGCCGCCGAGGCATTCGTCGACCGGGCCTACGACGCCCAGGGCCGGCTCGTGCCGCGCTCGCGACCGGGGGCGGTCACGAGCGATCCGGCGGCGGCGGCGGCGGCGGCGCTGCGGCTCGTGCGCGAGCGGGCGGTCGTCTCGATCGAGGGCCACGAGATCGCCGTGCTGGCCGACACGCTGTGCCTGCACGGCGACAATCCGCGCGCGCTCGACGTCGCGCGCTCGGTCCGCGCGGCGCTTGCCGGAGCCGGTGTCAGCGTTCAGGCCCTGTCGCATTGAGCGTCCCGCGCGTCCTGCCGCTCGGCAACGCCGGGTGGAGCGTCGAGCTCGGCGCAACGCTCGACGCCGCGACGAACGCCCGCGTGCGTGCGCTCGACCGCGAGCTCGCGCTGCGGCCGTTCGCGGGCTTCGTCGAGGCCGTGCCGACCTTGCGCTCGCTGCTCGTCCTGTACGACGAGCGGGCCGTGCGCCCGACGGCCGTGGCGCGCGAGCTTCTGGCGCGCCTCGGAGCCGCCAGCGAGCCGCTGCCGGGGGGGCGGCACCACGACGTACCCACGCTCTACGGCGGCGAGGCGGGGCCCGACCTTGCGCCGCTCGCGAGCGCGAACGGGCTCGAGGAAGCTGTGCTGGTCCGGCTGCATGCGTCGTGCGAGTACACGGCGTTCATGCTGGGTTTCAAGCCGGGCTTCGCCTATCTCGGGCTGCTGCCGCAGCCGCTCGAGTGCTCGCGGCACAAGACACCGCGGCTGCGCGTGCCGGCGGGATCGGTCGCGCTCGCCGGGAGACAAACCGCGATCTACCCGGTGGCGTCGCCCGGCGGCTGGCAGCTCATTGGTCGCACGACGCTCCGGCTCTTCGACCCCTTCCGGGATGAGCCCGCGCTCATCGCGCCGGGCGACCGTGTGCGCTTCCGCCCCGTCGCCGAGCTTCACGAGCCCGAGACGCGGAGACCGCCCTCCCCTCCCAAGCTGGCGCCCGTCGCTCTCGTCCGCGAGCCCGGTCTCCTCACCACAGTTCAGGACCTTGGGCGCACCGGTCATCGCCGGCTGGGCGTGAGCGGAGCCGGACCGCTCGACGGCCCAGCTCACGCGGCCGCCAACCGGGCCGTCGGCAACGTCCCGGGCGCCGCCGCGCTCGAATGCACCGTGGCGGGGCCGACCTTGGAGTTCCTGGCGCCGGTCCGTTTCGCGGTTACGGGCGCGGACCTCGTCGCGATGCTCGAGCGCGCCGAGCTCGGCGATTGGCCGGTGCCGCTCGGAAGAAGCGTGCTCGCGCGGCCGGGCAACCGGTTGCGATTCACGGGGCGCCGCTCGGGTTGCCGGGCGTACCTGGCGCTTCAAGGAGGGATCGACGTGCCCGCGGTGCTCGGGTCGCTCGCCACGGACCTGGATTCGGGCTTTGGCGGCCTGTCGGGCCGCGCGCTGCAGGCGGGCGACGAGCTCGCCGTCCGGCGCGCGACCGGCACCGCCACGGCCATCGAAACAGCCGACGCGGCCCCGCCCCCGCGGAGCGCGACCGTTCGCGTCGTGCTCGGCCCGCAAGCGGACCACTTCGACGCCGCCTCGATCGCGGGCTTCCTCTCCGCAAGCTTCCGGATCGGCGCGAGCTCGGACCGGGTCGGCTGCCGACTCGAAGGCGAGCCGCTGCGGCAACAGGGACCCGCGGAGATCCTGTCCGACGGCATGCTGCCCGGTTCGATCCAGGTCCCGCCCGACGGCCAGCCGATCCTCATGCTGCACGACGGCCCCACCACCGGCGGCTACCCGAAGATCGCGACCGTGATCAACGCCGACTTGCCGCTGCTGGCGCAGCTCGTCCCCGGCGAAGGCGAGCTGCGCTTCGAAGCGGTGCGGCTCGAGGACCTGTAACGAGCGACGGTCCGCGCAAGGTTCGTGGTCGGCGGCGTGGCGGAACGCCGCTTTCTGGGCCGCAGCCCTTCTCCTTGCCAGTCCTGTTGCACAATCTCTGTGGAGCGCTTGCCTCGATGGCCTTCGAAGAGTGGCGTGACGACTTCCGCCTCGCCGCCCGCGGTCTCGTCCGGGCGCGGGGATTCACGGGCAGCGCAGTGCTGACCCTCGCCCTCGGTATCTCCGGGGCCAGTGTGATGTTCGCCCTGATCGAGGGGGTGCTTCTGCGCCCGCTGCCGGTCCGCGAGCAGGACCGGCTCGTCCTCGCGTGGAAGGAGCTGCGCGCCACGGGCTTCGCGCGCTACCCGTTCCGGGCGCGCGAGATCGAGGTGCTCGAGGACGCGAGCCAGGTGCTCGAGAGCGTCGCCGGTGTCAGCTACTACGATCCTTCGCCTTTCGTGGCGGTCGAGAACGGAGTCGCGAACGAGGTGAACGGCGCGGCCGTCACTGGCGACTTCTTCCGCGTGATGGGGGTCGAGCCGATCCTGGGCCGGGCCTTGAATCGCTCTGACGACAGCAGCGGGGCCACGAACGTGCTGGTGATCTCGCATCGCCTGTGGCAAGGTCGCTACGGCGGGGCGCTCGACGTGATCGGGCGCCGGCTCGTCGTGAGCGAGCAGCCGTTCACGATCGTGGGCGTGATGCCTCCGGACGTCGAGTGCCCGAACGGCACCCTTGCCTGGATGACGCTCCACGCGAGTGCGTCGACGATCACGAACCAGGCCTTTCGCGAGGGCGTGCTGCGCGACGTCGCGCTCTTCGCCAGGCTGCGCCAGGGGGCGACGCTCGAGCAGGCGCGAAGGGAGCTCCTGGCGCTCACGCCGCGGCTCGAGGCCGACGCGCCCAAGGACGCGCCGCGCGGCTCGACTCCCGTAGTCCGCTCCTACGAGGACGTGGTCGTGGGCGACGTGCGCCCCGCCCTGCTGGTGTTGTTCGGCGCGGTCGGGCTGGTGCTGCTGATCGCGAGCGCGAACGTGGCGAATCTCGTGCTGCTGCGCGGCGAGGCTCGCCGACCGGAGCTGGCGCTGCGCGCCGTGCTGGGCGCGGGCCCCGGCCGGCTGACGCGACAGCTGCTCGCCGAGAGCTTGCTGCTGGCGGCAGCCGCCGGCGCGATCGGTCTGGCAGTGACGTCCTGGGCCTTGCGCGCCCTGCTGGCACTCGTGCCGGGCGGCCTGCCCCGCGTCGACGCGGTGCGTGTCGACGCCGGCGTGCTCCTCTTCACTGCGTCCGTGGCGCTCGTCAGCGCCGCGCTCGCCGGGCTCGCCCCCGCGCTGTTGCTGGCGCGCTCCGATCTGATCGACCACCTGCACAGCGGCGGGCGCGGCGCGACCGGAAGTACCATGCGCGGGGGCCGCCGGCCGCTGGTGGTGGCACAGATTGCCCTCGCGGTCACCTTGGTCGCGGCGGCGGGTCTGCTGACGCGCAGCCTGCTCCGGCTGCAGGCGGTGGACATGGGATTGGCCGCCGATCGCCTGGTCTTGCTGAAGCTCGAGCTGCCGGACGCGAAGTACGCCGACGCCACCCGCCATTTCCAGCTGCTCGAGGAGCTCGTGGCACGGCTCGAGGCGGCCCCTGGCGTCGCGGGGGCGACACCGGTGAACTCGCCGCCCTTCGCCGGTACCGGGGGCTGGGATGCGCCGGAGTTCACTGCCGAGGGTCAGGATCCGCAGCGCGCACAGGTCAACCCGTCGCTCAACCTGGAGTCGATCCACGCGAACTACTTCGCAACGTTCCAGATCCGGCTCGTTGGCGGTCGTGGCTTCACGTCCGGGGACGGGCCCGGCGCGCCGGGCGTCGCGGTCGTCAGCGAGGACGTCGCCGCGCGCACCTGGCCCGGGGAGAACCCGATCGGCAAGCGCCTCAAGCTCGGCAGCTTCGGCCCCAGCGATCCGTGGCGGACCGTCGTTGGCGTGGCCCGACCCACGCGGTATCGCGAGCTTCTGGCGCCGCGGCCGACTATTTACCTCCCTGCCGAGCAGTTCGTCGTCGGCGCGAAGATGCTGGTGCTGCGCACGTCCGCGCCGCTCGATGCCGTGGCACGACTGGCCAAAGAGCGCGTCGCTGCGGTCGATCCTGAGCTGCGGGTGACGCGGTTGGCGCCGTTCGCCGAGCTCATCTCGGGACCCCTCGCGCGGCCGCGCTTCAATGCATTCCTGATCGGGGTGTTCGGCGTGGTCGCCTTGTTTCTCACGGCGATCGGGGTTTACGCAGTGATGGGTGCCTCCGTGCGACAGCGCTACCCGGAGATCGGCGTCCGCGTGGTCCTGGGTGCCCTGCCTTCGGACGTACGTCTGATCGTGCTCGGGGAGGGGCTGCGGCTCACGGCCGCAGGTGTTTCAATCGGCCTCGCGGGCGCGCTCGGCGTCGGACGCGTGCTGCGCGGCCTGCTGTTCGAGGTGGCTCCCCTCGATCCCGTCTCCCTGCTCGGCGCGCCCCTGCTGCTGATCGTCGCCTCAGCGCTGGCGTTGTACCTGCCGGCGCGCGCGGCCGCACGCTTGGACCCGCTGCTGGTGCTGCGGAGCCACTGATCACACCTCTTCGATCGGCCGCGGCTTCCCCACGTGGAAGCCCTGGGCGTGGGTGAAGCCGATCTCGGCGCAGACACGGGCTTCCCCCGCGGTCTCGATCCCCTCGGCGACGGTCTTGACCAGAAGCTCGCGTGCGAGCGACAGCAGCGACTGGAGCAGTCGCCGCTTGGCGAGCGGAGCCTGGTCGAGCCCCGAGATGAAACGGTGGTCGAACTTCAGGTAGTGGGGCGGCGCCTCGGCGAGCTCGAGCAGCCGCGCCTGGCCGGCGCCAAAGTCGTCGTAGGCGAGCGCGATGTTGCGCTCGAGCAAGAGGCCGCGCAGCTCGGCGATCGCGGGCGCCCGCGTGAGGACGCTCTCGTGGATCTCGAGCGCGAGATCGAGCTGCGGAGCGATCGCTCGCAGCTCCTCGAGCGACTCGAGCAGGCCCGGCCGCGCGAACTCGACGGGGTGTGTGTTCAGGAACACGGTCGGCAGGTCGCGACGCTGCGCGCTGAGCTCGACCGCCCGCCGCCGGAACAAGCGGCTCAGCTCGGCCTCGCGGCCGATGCTTTCGGCGATGTGCAAGAGCTCGAGCGGGCTTTCGGGTAGCTGGGGGTGTCGGCCCCGGCCGAGCGCCTCGTAGGCGGCCACGGTTCCGCGAGCGAGCAGCACGATCGGCTGGAACACCATCGTCACCTGGCCTTCGCGCAGCAGCTCGCGCAGCTCGCGCGTCCCCTCGGCAAAACGGTGGGGAAGCTCGCGCCGGCTCAAGGCGACGGTTGTGCTGCGCCTCTCGGCGTCGCTGCCGACGCCGGTCACGTCGGAACGGCCCACGCGGAATTCGAAGTCGGCGAAGTGGACGACGTCGCCTTCGACGAGCGTCGTGTCCTCCACGAGCGCGCGGTTGACGAAGCTGCCGTTCCGGCTGCCCAGGTCGCGCAGCCGCAGGTCCGGGCCGCGCAGGTAGATCTCGGCGTGGAGCTTCGAGACCGAGTCTGCCGGCAGCACCAGCTCCAGGCCCTGGCGTCGGCCCACCCGAAACGGCAGCACGCCGATGCGCACGCGCCGCAGGCTGCCGCCTTCCGCGACGGTCTCGAGATACCAGCCATGCTCGTCGCTCACGCGAACGCCCCGGCCATTGGCCCCAATACTAGAGCAGGCGCCGCCCTGGGGTGGCGCCGTCGGTTGTGAGCTCGCGGGAAGCCTGGCGCTGGCGTAGCAGCAGCCGTTCGGTTTCGGCGGCCGTCGCCGGCCGGCCGCACAGGTTGCCCTGCATGCGGTCGCACTGCCAACGCACGAGGCGGACGCGCTGCGCCTCCGTCTCGACGCCTTCGGCCACCACCTTTAGCCGCCGCGAGCGCGCGAGGGCGATCGCCGCGCTGATCACCGCCTCGTGATCGTGGTTGCCCGGCGCGCCGCTCACCACGGAGCCGTCGATCTTGATCGAGTCGAGCGGATAGCGGTAGAGGTGGGCGAGCTTGCTGTCGCCCGTGCCGAAGTTGTCGAGTGCTATCCGCAGGCCGAGGCGGCGCAGCTCCGTGAGACGCTCGATCGCCAGGTCGGGATTGCGCATGAGCTCGCTCTCGCGCACCTCCAACTCCAGGCAGGCGGGCGGTAGCCCGGTCTCATCGAGCACGCGTCGCACGAGCTTGACGAGCGCCGCGTGCGCGAGCTGGCGCTGCGAGATGTTCACCGATACCCCGAGCCCGACGTGGCCCGCCTCGTGCCACTTGCGGCCCTGCACGCACGTCGCGCGCAAGGTCCACTGCCCGAGCGGTACCGCGAGCCCGGCGATGTCGGCGAGCGAGATGAAGTCGGCGGCGCGCTCGACGCCCTGCTCGCGCCGCCAGCGCAGCAGCGACTCGACGCTCACGATCGTGCCGGTCTCGCACTCGACCACGGGCTGCCAGTAGAGCTCGAGCTCGCCGTGGACGAGCGCCCGCCGCAGCAAGGTCTCGGTCGCCTGGCGCTCGGCAGCGAGCGCGCGCGAGCGCGGAGCGTGCACGTCCCAGGAATCGCCGCCCTTCTGCTTCGCCCGCTGCATCGAGACCGTGGCGCTCTGCAGCAGCGACTCCGGATCCGGGCCGTCGTCGGGGAAGATGGCCATCCCCAGGCTCGCAGTGACCAGGAGGTCGTGGCCGCCGAGGCTGAAGGGGCTGCGCAGCGCGAGCCGCAGCTTGTCGGCGATCACGGTCACGTCCTCGTCGCGCTTGATCCCCGGCAGCAGGATCGTGAATACGTCGCCGGCGGCGCGCGCGATCGTGTCGGCCTGGCGCAAGGTGCTTTCGAGGGCGAGCGCCACGGAGCGCAGCAGGTCGTCGCCGTGGCTGCGCCCGAGCCGCTCGTTGACGGCTGCGAAGCGGTCGAGCCCGAGCTGGACCACCGCCAGCTTGTGCTTGTGGCGCCGCGCATGAACGATGGCCACCGTCAGGCGGTCGGCGAAGCGGCGTCCGCTCGCGAGGCCCGTGAGCGGGTCCTGGTCCGAGAGCGTGCGGATCTCGTCCTCGAGCCGCGCGCGCGAGGCCCGCTCGCCGGCGAGCGACGTCTCGAGGCCGCGCAGCTCGTCGCGCAGGACGCGCACCTCGGCCTCGAGCTGGATCTCGCGGGTCGCGTCTTGAGGCGCAGTAGCAGACACGCCCGCGTCGACGGCTGGCGGGGCGGCCGATTGGGCCGCGGGTAGGGGGGCGGCCTCCGGGGACGGAGTGGGCTCGCTGGCCGCGGCTGGAGGCGAAGTGGTTTCCGCGGCGGGGGCGTGGCCCTCGTGCTCGGCGCGCGACAGCTTCGCCACCAGCGACGGCCAGAAGCGCTTCCAGTCGGGCATGGGCGCGATTGAGACGCTATCCGACGCCGCCACCCATGGTCAAGGCGCGCCCGTGATCCTGGCGGCCGCCTCGCGCAGGCCGGGCCGCTCCGGGTCGAGTTCGAGCGCGTGGCGCGCGAAGGCCGCGGCCGTGTCCGCTCGCCCGAGCGCCTGGTGCGTAAAGGCAAGCAACAGCCACGATTCGGCAGCCGCCGGGCGAAGGCGCACCGCCCGCTCGAGCGCGGCAGAGGCGCGCTCCAGCCGCAGCCGGCGCACCGCCGCCGCGCTGGTCGAGCCGGCGTCCTGCAGCTCGACCCGCGCCTCCAGCCACGGCCGGTCCGCTGGCCGCACGCTGGCGGCTGCGAGCGCGAGCGCTGCTATGCCCAGCCCCGCCGACAGCGGGCGCGAGAGCGGCCGCGGCCTCACCCCGGCCGCTGCGGCGGCGGCCGACGCGGCGAGCGCAGCGAGCGCGGCGTTCGACGGAATGCGCAGGTTGAAGTCGACGAGCGAATGCACCGCGAGGGCGGCGAGCGCGGCGACGGCACCTTGCCGGATGCCGCGTACGAGCGGCGCGGGTGCTCTGGCGTCGCCGCGGCCCACGCCCGCGACGAGCAGGGCTCCGCCCACGAGCGCAAACCCGAGTCCGAGCGCGCCCGTTTCGGCGAGCGTCTCGAGGTAATCGTTCTCCGCGTGCTCGACGCGCAGGATCCCGTGCCCGCGCTTGAAACGCGGGTAGGCGTCGTGAAAGGCACCCAGGCCGCTTCCCAGGAGCGGGCTCGCGGACCAGAGCCGCAAGGTGTCCTTCCAGGTGTCGAGCCGGAACGACGAGCCGCTCAAGCTGCGTATGCGCTCATGGGCTTCCTGCGGCACCAGCCCGACCAGCACGGCTCCCAGCACGATGCTGGGCACGAGCGTGGCCACGGCTGCCCCGCGTCCTCTCGCACCGACGAGCCGCAGCGCCAGCAGGCAGATCGCCCCGGCGGCGAGCGCCATCGCCCCGCCCCGCGACAAGGACGCGAGCGACGCGAGAGCCATCGCGAGCGTCGCCACCACGGCGAGAATCACGCCGCCCGCGCGCGTGTCGCAGGTCCAGTCGCGGCCGCTCTGCCGCGCCGCGTCGGCGAGACCGAGCGCGAGCCCGGCGACGAGCAGCACGGCCATCACGCTCCAGCCGGCGAAGTGGTTCTTGCTGACGAACGGGCCGAACGGGGCGATCGTGGGCACCGCGATCGACCCGTAGAGCAGCGACCCGAAGCGGGCGCGGGCCCAGATCGCGTAGGCGGAAAGCGCGAAGCCCGAAACGGCGAGGGTCGCGATCGCGCTCGTGGCGACTCGTGGCCGCGCGAGCGCCGCTGCCGAGAGCACGCCCAGCAGGCTCAGGCCCCCGGTGAGCGCCAGCGCCAGAAGCGTCGTGTCCGGGTCGAGCGAGATCGGCCGCGGCAAAGCACCGAGCATTTGCGCCACGAGCGCATCTTCAGGGTGCCAGACGCCGTACGAGCCTGGCGCCAGCAGCCGGTGGACCGCGAGCGGCAACGGCACCAGCTGCAGCAGCGCGAGCGACAGGAAGCACGCGAGCGGCCACAGCGGTAGCGACGGCAGCTCGACGCAGCCCCTGGCAGAACCCCTGAGCAAGACCAGCCCCGAAGCCAGCAGGCTGAGCCCGCACATCGCCGCGAGCGCCTTCGGCATCACGCCGCCGATGGCCCACGGTGCGAGCGCCGCGAGCGCGACGAGTGTCGCGGGCGCGAGCGTGTCTGCAATGCGCGGCTCAGCCGGTGGGCGCACCGGAGCGATTGTACGCCGCGTGGATCAGCTGACGACTTTGGTGGGCGTGGGGGTCGTGGGCGGCAGGAACGCGGCCGCGGGGCGGCCGAGCAGGTACCCCTGCCCGAACTCGATGCCGAGGTCGAGCAGGGCCTGGAGCTCGCCCTCGCGCTCGATGCCTTCGGCGATGATCGTGGAGCCGATCTGGTCGGCGAACGCCTTCAACGCTCGCGTCATCTCGCGCCTGATGTAGCTCGAGTCGAGGTTGCGGACGAGCTCGCGGTCGAACTTCAGGTAGCGCGGGTTCAAATGCGCGATCTTCTCGAGGCCCGAGTAGCCGGCGCCGACGTCGTCGACGGCGATCGAGAAGCCGTGCCGTGTCAGCTCCGCGAGCGCCTCCACGAACACCCCGTAGTTCTCGATCGCGGACTTCTCGGTGATCTCGAGCACCACCCGGTCCGGGGTCAGCCCCTGGGCTTCCGCGAGCGCAACCAGCGCTTGTCCCTGGAACTCGGGGTCGTACATGGCCGACGGGAACACGTTGACGAAGAGCTTGACGCCTCGCGGCAGGGCCGCGGCCGACACCAGCGCGCGCCGGCGGCACTTGCGGTCGAGCTCGAACACGAGGTCGGCCTCCGCCGCCATCTCGAACAGGCGCAACGGCATCTGGTAGACGCTGCCTGCCGGTCCGCGCGAGAGCGCTTCGTAGCCGAGGACGCTGCGCCGGCGCAGCTCGACGATCGGCTGGAACACGGTGCTGAGCTGGTCGGTGAGCAGGACTTCCTGCAGCTCGCAACGGTCCTGCAGGTCGCGCTGCGCCCGTAGCACGTGCACGCAGCTCCAGGCCTCCTCGACGAGGCGTGAGACGAGCCGCTCCGGCATCACCAGCGGGTTATATAACGCGAGCGCGAAGCCCACCGAGACGCGGCGCAGGCTGCCGAGGTAGGGGCTAGCCAGTCGGCTCAGCTTGCGGTTGATGTGTCCTTCGACGCGGTCCGCGGCCGCCTTCAGGTCGGCGATTCGCAGCGGGCCGTCGCGGCGTTTCGGCGAGAAGAACACCAGGAACGCGTCGCCGCCACGGTCGTTCAGACAGATGATGTCCTCGTGACGCACCTCGTGGCCCTTGAGCTCCAGCACCAGGTCGCGCGCCATGCCCATCACCTTGGCGAACGCGGACGAGCCGTACTGGTGCTCGATCTGGGCGAGCGCCGAGGTGTCGATCAGCAGCAAGCCGAGGCTGCCTTGCTGGACGAGCACCCGGCGCAGGTCTTCGACCCGGTCGCGATACGGGAACGCCCCGTCGAGGGACCGTTCCTCCGCGCTCGGGACGAGCGACATCTAGTTTCTCGCTGCGACCGGAAGCGACGCCGCTGAGGTCTGGCGCGCCGGCAGCACGCGGTTGCGGCCCGAGCGCTTGGCTTCGTAGAGGGCTTCGTCCGCCGCGTGCAGCAGGCCGGCTGCGTCGAGGCCGTGGAGCGGGTACTCGGCCACCCCGCCGCTGATGCTGATCACCCCGAGCGGCTGCTTCTCGGCGAAGGCGAACGGATACGAAGCGAGCAGCTGCCGGATCTTCTCGGCCGCCGCGAGCGCCTGGCTGGCGCTCGTGTGCGGCATCACCAGCAGGAACTCCTCGCCGCCGAAGCGGCCGAATACGTCGTCCTTGCGCACCGACTCGTTGACGAGCGCGGCGAGCTGCTGCAGCAGCTTGTCGCCGGCCAGGTGGCCGTTGGTGTCGTTGTAGTTCTTGAAGTTGTCGATGTCGAACAGGAATGCCGAAAGCACCTGACCGGGCGACGCCTGACCGGCCGAACGCTGGTCGTAGGCGGCACAAGCGGCGCGGTAGATCATGTCGTTGAGCGTCTGCTCCAGGTGCTTCTTGTTGTAGATGCGGGTGAGACCGTCCATCTCGGCCGTGGTCTTCATCCGGCTCACCTGCGCCGCGGAGTGCAGGACCTGCGCGCCCGTTTGCGTCACGAGCCGCAGCGCCGCCTTCGGATCCCCGCTCTTGCGCGGCTTCGAGAGCACGATCACGCCGAGCGTGTCCTGGTCGAAGACGAGGGGTGCGATCAGCTCCGGTTCCGCCATGCCCGGAAGCGCCGGGCCGGGCTTGATGCGGCTGCCCGCTGTCTCCGCCTGCAGATCCTGGCGATTCACGACGATCTGCGCTTCGGCTGCGAAGCCGATCTCGCCCGTGCCGAGCGCTATCTCGGTGCCGACCTTGACTGCGGCACCGTCGGGATATGCCGCGGCCACCACCAGCCGCGGAGTCTTGCTCTTGTCGTTCTTCACGTCCGAGCGCTTGACGAGGACGGCCACGTGCTGCGGATCGAGGCTGCGCTGCACGATGTTCAGGAGCGTCGCCGGAATCTGCCGCTCGGTAAGGCCGCTGTAGAGCTCGCGCGCGAGGCGCGGGTAGTCCTTCAGGAACTGAGTCAGGAACCGGAGATCCTCTTCGAGGGCCGCGTTCGCCCGCTTGATCTGCGTGACCTGCTGCCCCGCCGAGGACCTGTCGAAGCGCGCTTCCCCAACGGTGCTGCGCAGACGCAGCAGGATCGGCACGAGAATGCCCGCGCTGATCGCCAGGCCCAGGAAGAACGCGATGAATTGAGACGCGCCACCGGACTCCAAGGTCACCTCCAATCAACGACCAAGCAACGTCCGTGCCGCCCGCACGGTCAATGGCACGGTCATTTATTGTCCACACCCCGGCCGCCGGGTCCAGACAGACGTCTCCGAGCGTCCGAAAAACGGCCGCAACGGCGCACCCGGACTGGTCTACAATACTTTGTGGTCTGGCCCTCGTCTTGCTTTCGTGACGAGTGGAGGGGTCTATGTGGGGCAGGCTGAAGACGTTCGTGCTCGCCGCCGTCGTGGCCACCGCGGCACTCGTACCGCTTTTCGGTGATCCACGGCAGACGCCGGTCACGCACCCGCTTTGGGCGCGCATGCTGTTGCGCTCGTTGGACATGACCGACGCCGTAAGGGCGAGCGGCCAGGCGTCGCAGGTGTTCGCTGCGCTCGCGCCACGCGACAGCTTGACGTATTCGGCCGATCGCTTTCTGCGCGCCCAAGGTGCCATGTTGAGCGGCGAGGGCACGGCCGCGGTGCTGAGCGCGGGTGCGAGCCCGGCCGAGGTCAGCTTCGCGATCCCAGTGGCCCGGCCGGGCGACTACCACCTGCGGGCCCGGCTTTCGGGAGCTTTGGGCGCTCCCGCGACAGCCGAGGTGCGGCCGATCGCCGGTGGCGATCCCCTCAAGAGCTTCACCTTGGTTCCGGCCGCCCAGACCGGCTGGATCTCCGCGGGGAGCACGCATCTCGACCCCGGGGCGTATGCTGCGCAGTTCCTGCTCCCTCCCGGCGCGACGCTGAGCCAGATCGAGGTGGCTCCGCCGTGCGTGAACGCGATCGAGCCGGCGAACGGCTGGCAGGCGACGGCTATCACGTCGAGCGACGACCTCGCCATCACGTCGCTCAAGGCGATCGACGTCGAGCACGAGCTGCCGCCGGCGGCGACGCCGATCGAGCTCACGGGCGACGCGTTCCAGGTGGAGGCGCCGCTTGCTGCCGTCGAGGAGCGCGCCAAGGCCGCGGGCCTCGACGCGATGACCTTGCGGGCCGGCCCGTCGGGGTTGCGCGCGGTAGTGTCCTTCGAGGTTCCCGAGGCCGGTGTCTACGGCATGTCGGCATTCGTGACGCCCGGGGCCGGCCAGCGCTACCTTGTGGACGGCTGCCGCAAGGCCGTGATGTGCCCGAGCGAGGGCAACGGCTGGCGGCCGATCATGAGCCAGACGCTCGCGGCCGGGCGCCACACGCTGGTGCTGACGCTCGCCGACGGCGCGTCTTTCGAGCGCCTGCGGCTCGAGAAGAAGAAGAGCGGCGCCGCCGACTACGTCTCTACCATGCGTCGGCTGGGCTTCGATCCGGGTCCGCAAGGGCCGGTCTCCCGCAGCCGGGCGCTCGACGCGATGCGCTTCGTGCGCGATCAGCGCCGTTCGTTGCTGTCGTCGCTCTGCGGCGATCGCGTGTTGATCGACGACTCGCTCACGACGATCCCCGCCCAGATCGCCAGCGGTCCCGCCGTCGTCCCGGGCCAGCCGCCGGGCGAGCCGCTCGGCCGCGGAGAAGTGCCCGTGCCCCAAGCGCCGCCGCAGGCGCCGCTGCTCCCGCCGCAGCCGGCCAGCTCGCCGGTGATTCCGGGCGGCGGCTTCTAGGGGCTAGGGAAGGGGGCGCATGGCGCTCTTCAACCACGCGACGAAGGAGGTCACGGCCAAGCTCGTCTACTACGGGCCCGGCTTGTGCGGCAAGACCACCAACCTCCAGTGGATCCACGACAACCTGACCTTCAAGTCGAAGGGCAAGCTGGTGTCGCTCGCGACACAGGCCGATCGCACGCTGTTCTTCGACTTCCTGCCAGTCGAGCTCGGCACGATTCGCGGCATGCGTACGCGGATGCAGATCTACACGGTGCCCGGCCAGGTGTTCTACGAGGCCACGCGGCGTATGGTGCTGAAGGGCTGCGACGCGGTGGTGTTCGTCGCCGACAGCCAGGCCGCGATGCTCGACGCCAACGCCGAGAGCCAGCGCAGCCTGCGCCAGAACCTGCTGGTGAACGAGATCGACCCCGGGATCCCGCAGGTGATCCAGTACAACAAGCGCGACACGGCGACTGCGTTGCCGCTCTCGGTGCTCAACGAACGGCTCAACCCGCGCAACCTGACGTACTTCGAGGCGGTGGCATTCAAGGGCACGGGCGTCGAGGAAACACTGAAGGGCGTCACGAAGCTGCTGTTCCAGTGGCTCGCTCGCTACTATGGGGAAGGAGCCGGGGAGGTCGCCTCGGCCTCGGCGGGAACCAAGACGCCCGGGACAACCACCGACGCGCCGGGCCGCGTGATGATCCGCGTGCCTCATGCGTCGCTGCCCACTCCAGAAGAGCCGCCGCGTCCGGCCGCTTCCCTGCGACCCCAGACGTCGCCCGGCCTGCGTCCCCCGACGTCCCCCCCGAAGCCCGCGCGGCCCGCAGCGCCGGCCACGCCCGGGGACGAGCTCGCACCAACCATCCCGATCGCGAGGCAACCGCCGCCGACCCGTAGCGCCCCGCCGAGACCCGTCGCACCACCGGCGCCGGTCGCGACGCCTCCCAGGCCCGCAGCCCCGCCGCCCGCAGTGGCACCTCCGGAAGGGGAGGCGATGGTCTTCATCGCCAAACCGGCGCCTGTATCTCAGCCTTCCGCGCGGCCGGCGGAGACCGAAGTTCCGCTGTTCATTGACGAGGGCGACGAAGTCGCCGAAGTCGAAGATATCGACGTGATCGAAGTGGAAGACGAGCCCGCGCCTACCGTCGTCTTCGCCAAGCCACAGCAGCCGGCTCCGCCAACGCCGATGCCGGAACCTGCCGTCCTCAAGCCGCAGCCGGTCGTCGTCCCGGGAGCGGCGCCCAAGCCGCCGGCCAGGGCCAACCTGCCACCGGGGATGAGCGCCCAGCCGGCACCACGCGCGCCTGACAAGCCACAGCTGCCCTCGGATCCGCCGCCGAGAGGTGAGGGGCTCAGATCCGACCAGTGGCTCTACCTGCTCGACGGAACTCAGCGCGGACCGATCGATGTCGAGGACCTGATCGATCTGGTGCTCACGTCGATACCCGAGAACACCAAGGTCTGGCATCCGGGCCTCGAAAGCTGGGTGCTTGCGAACCACGTGCGCCAGATCGCGGACGAGATCCCTCCGCCGATCCCGATTCCGGGCCTCAGCAGAAGCGGCATCGGCGAAGAGGACATGCCCGACTTCAACACGGTTCCGCCGATGCTGCGCTCGGTGTTGATCGCCGACGAGGACGCGGCCTTCCGCAAGTACCTCGCGATGCCGCTCACGGCACAGGGCTTCACGATCTACGAGGCCGCCGACGGCTCGGCGGCGTGGCAGCTCGCCGTGCAGAACCGCCCCTGGATGATCCTCGCCGACATCTCGATGCCGGAGGTCGACGGCTTCGAGTTCTGCCGTCGCGTGCGCAACCATCCGATGCTGTCGCGGCTGCCGCTGCTCTTCATCTCGGGCTCGGACAAGTACAAGGAGCGCTATCGCGCGCTACAGATCGGTGCCGACGACTTCCTGTCGAAGAACATGCCCGTCCGCGAGCTGCTGATGCGCATCCAGCTGCTGATGACCCGCTACTCGGACCTTTCCGCCTCGGAGCCGAAGGCAGGCACTGCGGATGTGGCGGGCGCGTTCCAGGGCCGGATCGAGGTATTCGGCGCGCCCGCGCTGCTCCAGATGTGCGCCCAGGGCCGGCTCACGGGGCTCTTCACCTCGCTCGCCGAGGACTCCCATAACACCGCCACGGTCATGGGCCTTCGCGAGGGCGACATCATCTCCGCGACGGTCGGCTCCACTTCGGGAGTGGACGCGGTCTACGCCTTCCTGGCTTGGACCAAGGGCAGCTTCAAGTTCACGCCTGGCGACCCCGGCCACGGCGAGCCGCTCGCTCAGAGCGTCGAGCACCTGCTGCTCGAGGGTTGCCGTCTGCTCGACGAGTCCAACAAGGGCGGCTCGGAGGACGGCGCCGCCTTCAGCTGAGGGCGGTCGAGCTCAGGCGCCGCCGAGGTCGCTGCACGCTCCGGTCGGGCAAGTCGCACCGCAGCCGACCGAACAGGTTTCCGTGCACGGGGGCCCGAAGCTGGAGCACGGCGTGCCCGGCACTTTCCCATTGCAATCGTTCACGCACGTCGCCGCCGCTTCGGCTGGCGTCGGTGCGACGATGGTAACCATGGCAGGCAGCAGGATCGCCGCGGCGAGGCCAATGCGTCGGGCGACGTCGCGGCGAGTCAGGCCCGCCGCGGAAGTCGAAAGCCGCGGCTCGCTTTCGAGCAGGCCCGCGTCGGCGAGCTGTGCGAGTGCCTGCGCCGCGGCCGACACGGCCTGCGGGCCGGCGTCTGGATCGAGCATGCGCGCCAGGTCATCGAGCGTCCGGCTGCCGTCGGCCTGCTGGAAGACGAGAGCGGCCGTCCGGTTCAGGCAGTGGGCGCGGTGCTGCTCCTGGTCGTAGACCAGGAGCTCGTCCGGCAGCTCCCGGATCAAAAGCCCGATGCGGCGCGTCTTTGGCTTCATCTCGTCCTCCTAGCTTCCGGCCGTGGGGCCGGCGTGCCGGGATCCGCGGCCTTCGCGCCCGAGGAGGGCTCGAGTAACTGTAGCAGACGAGGTGCCAGCTCGCCGGCTTCGCCGCGCTCGCCCTTCAAGACGACCGCCCGGGCCACGGCACGCTCGAGGGCCTGAAGCGAGCCGGCGGGGCGCAGGCGGGCGGGCACGGTGTGAGCAAGCATCTCGATCACGGCCTGTCCAGCCGTCAGTGTCCGCGGCCGCCATTCCGCACCCGGCTCGTGCGTGGCGAGCACCACGAGGCCGATCGGGAGCGGCTCGGTCCCCGTCCTTCCGCCCAGATCCGCGGCGGTCGGCCGGCTCACGTGAAGATCGCAGCCCGCCGGCCCGCGGATCGAAAGCGGCTTGGCAAACGGGTGCACCCGGCCGCGCGCGTCGACGACGGCGAACTCGTCCGAAAGGTAGAAAGCCCCCGCTCTGACCAGTGCCGCCACGAGCGTCGTCTTTCCGCTGCGGCTGCGCCCCGGCACGACGATCGCCCTCCCGCGCCAGCCGACGACGCCTGCGTGGACGAAGGTGCGATGCTTGGAGCGCGCCGCGAGACTCTGCCGCAGCTCGGATTCCAGGACGGCGAAGGCACGGCCCAGGTCCCGCGTGCGGGCTCGGCGCTTCGCGCCCACGTACACGCGGCTCGGACGCGTCGCCACGTCGGCAGGATCCACCCACACCGAGAAAAGCTCGTCGACTACTGCGGAACGGCTCGGCCGCCATCCGGGGGGCAGACAACCAGAGAGCCGTTCGAGGATCGCGGGCGCGTTGGTTCGAACGCCGAGCCGCACGCCATGCGCTTGGACGCACATTCCGGCGACCCAGCCGACGCGGTCGACGCGCCCGGCGCCCTCCGAGAGCCGAGTCCGCGGCATCCGGCTCGGCAGGCTGTCCCCCACGCCACCCCTCCCCGGCCGCCCGCAGTGTAGCAGACGGCACCCGGGGACCTTGTGCGCACGAGTCGTGCCGACTCGTCTTTGCGTCTATTCTCACGGAGTCTACACCGTTTTATCAAAGCTCAAAAGCAAGTTGCATTGGATTTCTTCAAGCGTTACACTCGCGCCCGACCTTTTACACGCTTCGTGTCGTGTGTGATCGGTCGAGCTGTCGGCGGCCATCTGTGTGTCTCGAAAGCAGACACGTGGGGGGAGGGGCGGCTTGGGGAAGTGCAGGTGGCCCGCGGATTTAGGCGCTTTTCGGCCTCGCCACGCCGAGGCACGTTCCTTGCTTCGGTATCCGCTGCGAGGCAACCATGTGCGGGGGGAATGACGCGCGAGAGGTCGGGCCGGGTAGCCGGGGAGCACGTCCCGGGAGGGATCTGACGGCATGAGCCTGCTCGCCGCCGTCGTTCTCGCCGCCGCCGCGGCTCGAGTCGACTCCGTCTACCTGACGACGACGGACCAGCGTCTTGCTGTCCGCGTAGCGGTCTCGGGGATTCCCGGCATGGTGGCGGTCCATCGCGAGGGGGCGGCCGCGCGCGTTTCCATCATGGACGCGACGCTCGGTCTGCAGTTCGCGGGCGGACGCCGCTTCTCCTGGACGCCGTCCGACGGCTTCGACCCGGGTCTGCTCGCGGCCTCGCCCGCCAAGCTCGATCGGATCGAGATTACGGCCACGGACTCCGAGGTCAGCGTGCTGCTGCACGTGCCGCCCGAGGTTGCCGTGGACGTGCGGCGCGACACGCGCGGCCTGCTCCTGGTCTTCCGGAGCGCCACATCGCCCCAGCCAGAGCGCGTCTCCCGGGCGGCGCCGCCCCCGGTCGTGGCGGCTCCGGCCCCGGCGGCTCCGGCCCCGGCACGAGCTCCGGCCCCGGCTCCGCCGGCGCCGGTCAAGGCCTCTCCCGAGCCCAAGCCCGAACCCACCGCGCCGCCCGTTCCTACCGCTGGCGCCACGACACCCGTCAAAACGGTGCCGCCGCCGGAGTCAGCGCCGGCCACGGGCGTTACGGCGCCTCCGGCGCCAGATCGACCGGCAGAAGTGGACCTCGCGAAGCGCCTGTTCCCGGCCGCCACCGGCGAAAGCCCCGCGGGGTCGTCCGTCTCCGAGCTCTACCCGCAGCTCTTCCCCACCGGCGCTCCCCAGAGCCAGCCCGAGGTGGCGCCGGTCGTGGAAGAAGTGACCGAGCCGGGAGTCGAAGACCAAGGGGTCATGCTCGGCCCGTTCCGCGTGCGCGCTTCGGTAGACGCGCGCTACGTGGACGCCGATACGTTCGTCGGAGAGACTGCCGAGGCCACGCGGGACCAGTACCTCGAGGTCCAACCACACGTGGTGGCGGCTGCCCCGGTCGGCACGGGTGCGTTCCACCTCGAGTACGCGCCGGTGCTCCGCACTTTCGCTACCTACGACCAGGTGAACAGCAGCAGCCACGTGCTCGGCGCGGGGCTCAACCTGCCCGTGGGCAGCCGCGTGACGCTGAACGCACGCGACCGCTTCCAGAGCGGTGTCCTCGACACGCGCGTGGTGGATCCGGGCGGCGAGTACTTTGCGGGTCTCGGACGCTTTCATCGAAACGACGTCGACGCGAGCGCGAGCATAGTGGTCGGCCCGCGCCTGAGCCTGGAGTTCTCGGGCGCTCTCGGCCGCGTCGACTTCAAGGAAAGGTCGAGCTTCTTCGACTACGACACGCGCGCCGGCTCGGCCGGCCTCGGCTTCGAGCTCACGCCCACCCTGCGCGCGGTGGCATCTTACGTCTACGACAGGGTTCCGCCACCCGACGAAAGGCCGCAAGCCGAGTCGACCGCACACTCCGCGCGGCTCGCGCTCACCGGCGAGATCCTGCCGCGGCTCACCGGCCAGCTGGCGGTCGGCTACCGCAGCCAGGATGCTCCGAACGCCGGGCCCGGCGGACAGAGCTTTACGGGCATCACGCTCTCGGCCGCTCTGCAGCGCGACCTCGCCCGGGACGCCAGCCTCTCGCTTTACGCAAACCGCTCGACGCCGGTGTCGGCCTTCGAGGAGAACGCGTTCTACGTCTCGACCGGTGTTCAGGGCGTGCTGCAGCTACCGCTCGTCGCCAAGCTCGAGCTGCGCGGGGGCTTCGGCTACCAGTGGAACGACTACAAGACGATCGCAGCCCTGATCGCGGGCCCGCGCGAGGACCGCATCCTCGGCTGGTTCGTGGGCCTGCGCCGGCCCATCGCACGCAAGCTCTCGCTGAGCGCCGCCTACCGCAAGGAAGACCGCCGCTCCAACATCGACACTTTCGACACCGAGTCGGACGGGATGTACCTCGAGCTCGAGTGGAACATCTTCGGCACGCCCCCCGGCCGATGATCCATCTGCTCGCAGCAACACCGCTCCTGGCGCTTCTGGCGCAGGCAGCCCCGCCCTACCGGGTGGGGCCTGGCGACGTGATCGAGGTGTCGGTCGACGGCCGGCCCGATCTGTCGCGGATCCCCACGGTCCAGACGACCGGCAGCGTCTGGCTGCCGGTCGCAGGAGACGTCGAGGTGCGCGGGCTGACGACGCAGGAGATCGTGGCCCGGATCGCGCCCCGGCTCGCGGGCGCCGAGCTCGCGGCACCGCGCGTCTCGGTGCGCGTCGCGGAATACAACAGCCAGTTCGTCTGGGTGACGGGGGCCGTCAACCGCCCGGGCCGCAAGCCGCTGCGCAGCGGCACGCGCCTCGTCGATGCGCTGCTCGATGCCGGGGGTTTCGTGCAGGGCGCCTCGGGCGAGGTCGTTGTCGAACGTGCGGCGGGCTTCAGGGACGGCGCGCGCGAGGCCCGTTTCAAGTTCGGCGGCAAGGACCCGACGTCCGAGGAGCTGGAGCGGCTGGGCCTGCCGCTTCAGGCGGGTGACCGGCTGATTGCCGCACAGCAGCGCTGGGTCGGCGTGAGCGGTGCGGTGCAGCGTCCCGGCCAGTACGCCTTCGCGGAGTCGCTTACGCTCAGCTCTCTCGTCGACCAGGCTGGCGGGCTGCTCCGAAGCGGCTCGCGGCGCGTGATCCTGCGCCGTGCCGGCGTCGACCAGGAGGTCGACCTCGGGGAGGTGCAGAGCGGGCGCGCCCCGGACGTCACGCTGCAGCCCGGCGACGAAGTGCTCGTCAAGGCACGCCGGCTGTGAGCATGAGCCACCTCCCCGGCCGGCCCCCCGACACGGACGGCGGCACGCCGCGCGACATCGACGTCCGCTACTACGTCGAGATCTTGTGGCGACGCAAGATCCTGCTCACGACCGCGGCGATCGGCGGGCTCGCACTCGGTGTGCTCGCGGGCGAGCTGCAGCGTCCGCGCTTCCAGGCGCGCACCTTGCTGCAGGTGATGCCGCCCACGCCGACGTCTCTCACCGTCACGGACGCACTCGTGCAGACCGGCAACCCGGTGCGCGACCGGCAGTACTTCAACACCCAGCTCAACGTGCTGCTTTCGCGCGCGATCGCCGAGCGGGTCGTGGCCAAGCTCAAGCTCAAGGACCAGCCCGCCTTCCAGAGCGCTCCGGACGCCGTCGGCGCGTTCCTGACCTCGGTCGCCGTCGAGCCGATCCCCGAGACCTACGTGGTCGAGGTAAAGATCACAAACCACGACCCCAAGGACGCCGCGCTCTGGGCCAATACGCTGGCCGACGTCTACATGGACTACAGCATCGAGGGGCAGATCGAGGCCGCCCGTCGCGCATACAAGTGGGTGAACGAGCGGCTGGCCGAGACCCAGACCGGGATGCAGCTGGCACAGGACAAGCTGCTCAAGAGCTACCAGGGCCAGGACCTGTTCGTGCCGGAGGGCAGCGTCTCGGCGATCACCACGTCGATCACCAAGCTGACCGAGGACCACATCCTTGCCCAGACTCGGCGCATCGAGCTCGCGACCGAGCTCGGAGCGTTCCGGGAGGCGCGCAGCCGCGGGCGCGGCAGCGACGCGATCCCACAAGTTGCCAGCGACCAGGCGATCGCCGAGATCAACGGCAAGATGCAGTCGCTGAACGTCGACCTCGCGCGGCTGCGCGAGAAGTACAAGGAAGGCCACCCCGAGGTGCAAAAGGTCCAAGTGCAGATCCAGCAGCTGCGCAAGGACAAGGACGCGCGCGTCGGCCAGATCGAGGAAAGCCTGAAAGCCGAGTTCAGCCGGCTCCAGCACAAGGAGTCGGAGCTCAAGACTGCGATCGACGACCACAAGGGCCGTGCCGCAGACCAGAGCCTCAAGATGACCGAGCTCGAGTCGCTCAAGAAGCAAGCTGACTCGGCGGCCGGACTCTACAGCGTGCTGCTACAGAAGCTCAACGAGACCAACATCGCGGCCTCGATCCAGAACAATAACGTGCGGCTGCTCGACCGCGCGGTGGTCCCGAGCCGTCCGGTGTGGCCGCGCAAGCGCCAGGTCGCCCTGGTGGGCCTCCTGGGCGGCCTGCTGCTCGGAGCCGGCTTCGTGCTGCTGCGTGACGCGCTCGACAACACGCTCAAGGATGCCGACGACGTCGAGCGGCACCTGCACCTCGAGCTGCTGGCGGCGATCCCCCGTTACGGCAAGGACGACGCGTCGCTCGCGACCGAGGCCTACCAGAACCTGCGCACCGCGCTGCTCTTCTCGCGGCGCGGCGACGAGGGCCAGGTGGTGCTGGTGACCGGCACCGCGCCGGGCGAGGGCAAGACCACGACGCTTCTGAACGTGGCGAAGTTGCTCGCGGTCTCGGGCGAGAGCGTCGTGGTGGTGGATTGCGACCTGCGGCGCGCCAACCTGCACCTGCGACTCAACGTGCCGCGCGAACCCGGCTTCAGCAGCTTCTTCGTGAAGAATCAGGACATGGCGGCGCTGGTGCGGACCACCCGCGTCCAGAACCTTTCCGTGATCCCGGCAGGGCCGCTGCCGCCCAATCCGCCGGCGCTTTTGGCGCGGCCCGAGCTCGGCGTCGCGCTTAGCGCGCTCAAACGCCAGTATCGCTGGGTGCTGGTCGACTCGCCGCCGGTTGCGGCCGTGACCGACGCGTTGCTGCTGGCGCAGCGTGCCGACTCGACGATCCTGGTCGTGCAGCAGAACAAAGTGGATCGCGCGATGGTGAAGCGCGCGCTAGCGGCGCTGCGCAAGGTCACGCCGTACGTGATCGGGGCCGTGCTGAACGCGGTCGACGTCAGGACCAAGGGCTACTACGGCTATGGCTACTACGGCTCGCGCAGGGGTCCGCAGGACAGGCCCGCGAGCCGCAGCCCGCAGGGAAGGCGCGTGCAGCCGCACGTCGCGATTCCCGAACCGGAGGTGACCGATGTCTCGCTGGTGTGACCGGGTGCTTTGGACCGTGGTCGCGCTCGGCGTGACGCTCGTCGCGGCGCCAGCGATGTCGCTGGCGCAGGCCCCGGCTGCTGAGGACAAGGGCGCCCTCGCGCTCGCGCGCCTGAGCCTCGTCGAGCGCAAGGTCGAGCTGGAGAAGAAGGGTGCCCGCTGGCAAGCCGCGGTCGAAGGCGGCCCACTCCAGATCGGCGAGGCGCTGCGCACGGGACCCGACGCGGTCGCGCGCCTCGAGCTGCCCTGGATGGCGCTCACGCTCTCGCCGGGGTCGAGCCTGCGTTTTCCCGACGCGTTCCTGCTCTCGGGCACGCTCGACAGTGGGCGGGCGCTCGTCGAGGCGCCCGGCCGCGAGGCGCTGAAGATCATAACGGCAGAAGCGGAGGTCCGCGGCCAGGGACGCGCGGTCGTTCGGCGGCACGGGCGCTCCACGCTCGTGACATGTCTCTCGGGACGCTTCTTCGTAGAGGCCGAAGGCTCGGTCGTGTCCCTCACGCCCGGCCGCGGTACCGTGGTCGCGGCCGGGTCGGCTCCGAGTGCGCCGAAGGCCGTTCCCGAAGCGCCGACGGCGGGGCTGTGGCCTGCGCAGGACGCCGTTTATGTCGCCCCCGGCGAGCCGTTGGAACTACGCTGGAAGGGCAGCGCGCCCAGCTACCAACTCGAGCTCTTGCCGGTGGGCTCAGACGTGGTGCTGCTGCAGCGCGACGTCACGGGCTCGCCCGTGAAGATCGAGGTGCCGTGGGAGGGCGCTTTCCGCTGGCGCGTCTCCGCGCGCGACGCGCGTGGCCTCGAAGGCGTCCCGTCCGCCGACGGCCTGATCGCGGTCGACGCACGCTAGCGGCGTTCCGCGCAAGGTTCGTTGTCGTTGGCAGTGGCGGAACGCCGCTTTCTGGCCTGTCGTTGGGATCCGTTTCCGTGTTCCGTTCAGGAAGCGCGGCTACGGGCCGGAACGAAGATCCGAACGCCTGAACGGAACGGCTCAAGAGAGCGTCGTTTCGCTCGATGACGGAAACGAACTTTGCGCGAAACGCCGCTAGCGCGGCGCGTACCCCCTCGCTGACTCGATATCCCAGCGGAAGTTCTCGGGCTGCTGGCCGGCCTTGCCTTCGAAGGGCCCCGTGTCGGCGGGGTTGAGGCCGGGCTTCTTGCGGTTGGGTGCGACGCGGCTCAGGAGATCCGCTACGCCCGCATCCACCGACACCCCGGGCGGCACCAGCAGCAGCGAACGCGGGTCCTCAACGAAGTCGTCGTCCTTGAAGCGGCTGATCCTCACGTAGAGCTCGGTGACGCGCCAGGCCGTGCCGTTATAGACCGTGAGCTTCAAGGTGTCGCCGGCCCAGGTCGCCACGCCCCGCAGCCGCTTGAGGTCGGCCGCGGGCAGATCGCTCTCACGGTCCGCCGTAGCCGCCGCCGGAGTCGGTGTGGGAGTAGGAGTCGGGCGCGTGACGGGCGTTGGTGTCGGCGTCCCGCTCGCCACTGGAGTCTGGCGAGGACGTGCCGGAATCACCACGGCCGGCGCAGTGTCCGTTGAGGTGCCTCCGAGCGGCAGCGCCGTTGGTGCGGTCTCGGGCGGGCCGGAACGCGGCCAGAGGAGCCACGCGGCGAGCCCCACCACCACCACAAAGAGCGCGATGCCTCCGTACACCAGCGCCGGGCTGCCCGGTTTGACGTCCTCGACGCGGAGGGGCCGGGCGGGCTGGACCGGAGCGGGTGGGGGCGCGGGGCGCTTGGCCGCCTCCTCGGCGGCCTTCCTCGCGAGGAAGGGGGCAAGACGTCGCTCCACCTCCGGCACGTCTTCGGCACGGGTCCAGTCCGCGAAGCCCTTGCGCCAGACAAGCGCCGTGCGCGGCTCGGACTGGCCGAGGACCGCCTCGACGAGCTGGTTGAAGAGGACGGGCCCACGCCTTTGGCCGCCCTGCGCGTAGAACCAGCGCTCGCGCGCCATTCAGCGCTTCGAGACGGCGCGCGCCTGCTCGACGAACTGGCCGTCCTCGGCTGTGGCGCGCACGACCACCTCTCCCGGGCCAGTGTAGCGCACGAACTCGCTGAAGCTCCCGTCCGGTAGGACTTTCACGGGCGTACCGTTCACCGTCACTGTCGCGCCGCGTGGGGCGCGCCCGCCGACATGCACGATGCCGGGCGACACCTCGTCGACCGCTTGCACCACGAGCGCGAGCGAAGGCGTCTCGGGAGCGGGTGTCGCGACGGCGACTGGCTGCAAAGTCTGGGGCTCGACCACCTGGAAATGGGACACGCGCGAGAAGGCCCCCTCGAGGCCGTCCTTGTTGACGGCCGCCACGCGCCAGAAGTAGCGGCCGAGGTTCAGGCCCCTGATGTCGCGGGCGGTCCCCCGGACACCGGACTCTTCGAGCGCCGCGGACATCAGCAGGTTGGCCTGGGTCACGTTGTAATCGAGCGCGACGTGGTAGGTTTCGCCGTTCTTCACTTGGGTCCAGCTGAGCTTCGCCGACGGCTCGGTCGCCGACGCCACCGTGAGCTTCGCACGCGGCGGCGGAGCGATCAGGGTCGGCGCGGATGGCAGCTCCATCGTGACGCCGGCGCGGCCCGCCGCGTCGACCTGTACCGCCTGGTTCTGCGTGAGCGTGATCTTCTGGCCCTGGGTCGTCTCGAGCTGGGCTTCACCTTCGTAGATCTTGACCCCGGTCTGGCCGCCCTCGCCGACGTCGATGTTGCCGGTCGCGTTCCCGAGCGCGGTCGTGCGCACCGTGGGCGTGACGATCTCGGTCTCCTCACCGGCCACCGAGAAGTTGACCTTGCCCGACTGCACGCGCCAGGCCGCGGTCGAGGCCTCGGCCGAGCCGCCGATGTAGACGACGCTGTCGGCGCGCACCTTGACCACGCTTCCGGAGTTGAAGGAGATCTCGGCGCCGGCCCGGGTCTCGGTCTGCAGGACGTCCCCCACGTGCAGTTGCGTGGCGAGCGCGGCCTCACCCCACGCCTCCTGGGCGTTCGGCTTGACCTTGACCTTGCCCTCGACGCCCGTCAGCCGCGCGATCTGCTGGCCCGGCTTGGGGACCGGTTTGCGCACGAAATACCAGTAGTAGAGGATGATCGACGCGAGGGCTATCCCCCAGCCGATGATGCTCAGCGGGTCTTTGTAAAAGGGCTTGCGCGGCGGCCTGCTGAACTCGGTCGCCGACAGGACGTCGGTCTCGGCGTCGTTGTCGTCGTCGCTAGCCATAGTCCCTAGAGCCCGAACCACTTACGGCCCCGAAGAGTGTAAGCCCCGGGGCCGACGACTGCAAGTGCACCCCCGCACGCCCCGGGACTCTCGGGTTAAGGGGCCCTTGCCCCCAGGGAAGCCGCGTTCGTCGTAGTATGGCGCCGATTGAAAAGGCTGTTCAAGCTTCTGATCCTGCTGGCAGGCCTCGGCGTTCTCGTCGGCGGAGCCTTGGCCACGTTTCGGACCGGCGCGCCCCCGTCGCTCGCGCTCGTGACGGAGGCGAAGGCCATCGGACCGCACACGCCAGTCGTGGCCCGAGCCACGGTCGCGGGTCGCGGACTCGCCGCTCTCCGCCTCGAGGTCGTGCAGAAGGGCCGCGTGCGCGTCGTGGCGAGCCGCGAACACCGCCCGCGGCCACCCTGGAGTTTCACAGGCGAGCGGGTACTCGAGGACGAGCTCAAGGTGGACGTCGGGCACCAGGCGCTGCCCGAGCTCGAGGAGGGTGAGGCTATGCTTCGCCTCGTAGCCGAGCGGCCGGGCACCTGGCTTCTTGCTCCCGCCCCCGTGACCTTGGAGCGGACCTTGCCGGTCCGCCGCACACCGCCTTCACTGTCGCTGGTTTCGAGCCAGCACTACGTCGCGCAGGGGGGCTCGGGCGTGGTCGTGTACCGCATCGGCGCCACAGCCGTCCGGGATTTCGTGAGCGCCGGCGACTGGCGCTTTCCGGGAACGCCAGTGCCGGGCGGAGAGAGTGGCGAGCGCGTGGCGCTCTTCGGGGTTCCGTGGGACAAGAGCGACGCGAGCGGGCTTCTGGTCGTGGCCGAGGACGAGGCGGGCAACGCGGCGTCGGTCGCGTTCGTCGACCGCTTCGAGCGCAGACCCCCCGCTCACGACCGGATCGAGCTCGACGACGCCTTTCTCACCAAGGTCGTTCCCGAGATCCGCGAGCAGACGCCGAGCCTTCGCGCGAGCGGCAGCCTGCTCGACGATTACCTCGTGATCAACCGCGAGCTGCGGGCGGCGAATGCGAGCGAGCTCGTGGCGCTCGCGCAGGAGTCGGCGCCGGGCCTGCTATTCGAAGAGGCGTTTGTGCCCCTGCGCAACGGCCAGGTGATGTCGGCCTTCGCCGATCGCCGCAGCTACTTCTACGGTGGACAGGAGGTCGACCAGCAGACGCACCTAGGCTTCGACCTCGCCGCCGTCGCCAGGACGCCGGTCCCGGCACCGAACCGCGGCGTGGTACGGCTCGCGCGCTACTTCGGGATCTATGGCAATGCGGTAGTGCTCGACCACGGCATGGGACTGATGACGCTGTCGGCGCACCTGTCCTCGATCGATGTGAAGCAGGGCCAGAGCGTCGAGCGCGGGGAGCTCCTCGGCCACACCGGGGCCACGGGGCTCGCCGGGGGCGACCATCTGCACTTCACGATGCTCGTGCGCGGACTGCCCGTGAACCCGATCGAGTGGTGGGACAACCACTGGATCCACGACAGGATCACGTCGAAGCTGAAACGCTAAGGCTCGGCGTTCACTTCGCCGCGGTGTGCTCGGAGATCGCCGCCTCGAGATCCGCGAGCGCCTGCGCGATCTGCTTCTGGCGGATCGGGCTCTGCGTCACGGCGCGCTGTCTCTCGAGCTCGGCTTTCGCGAGGCGCAGCGAGTTCAGCTTGCGCTCGCGTTCCGGATCGGCCGACGCCACACCCTTGCGTTGCTTCTGCTGCTCACGCTCGGCCACCCACTGCTGGAAGCGGTCCTCGGCGTCGATCAACCCCTCACCGGCGTCGCCCATCAACCCTCCTCGACAAACGACAAGGAGAGCATGATATCGCAGTGGCGGAATGAAAACGCGGTGCGCACGGTAATCTCCTGGTGAGGGAGGTGACGGTTTTGTCGCGCTTCCACATGAC
>Ga0114129_10001146_pt1 | contig 35085 bp, 26 predicted proteins | sample RhiMetdeltSRZDD1_FD_80071 | JGI IMG/M metagenome (GOLD analysis project Ga0114129, IMG submission 80071) | Populus rhizosphere microbial communities from Tennessee, USA - Rhizosphere MetaG P. deltoides SRZDD1 (version 2) (version 2) | ecosystem: Host-associated > Plants > Roots > Rhizosphere >...
AAGTATTGCACTGCTTCGGGTCGCCGGTCTGGTACCCCCGAGTGAACCACTGCTGCCGCTGGGCGGCGCTGCCGTGCGTGAACCCGGCCTCGTTGATCCGCATGCCGGCCTGCTTCTGGATCGTGTCGTCGCCGACGGCCGCCTTGGCCCATACGCCAGCGTTACAGTCGGCCTGCAACTCCATCGCGACGGAGTAGTGGTTGGCGTTGGCCGGATCGCGCTGCTGGGCCCGGCGTACCTGGGCGACATGCTGCCATTCTTGCCCGGTTTTAGTCCTATTTGTGGGTAGAACCGGCGGGCCGGGACGCCGGTGTCCGGCGTGGTGCAGGCCACGTGCCAGAGCGGAAAACCGTTTCCGGTACGCCGGTAGACTCGATCACGCCATGATTACCGCAACCGGGCTCGAGCTGCGCGCCGGCAGCCGTATCCTGCTCGCCGAAGCCCACCTCCGGGTGCAGCCGGGCGACCGGATCGGACTCGTCGGCCGTAACGGCGCGGGCAAGACGACCTCCCTCAAAGTGCTGGCCGGGGAGGGCCACGCGTACGCCGGCAAGATCGAATCCCGGGGACCGGTCGGCTACCTGCCGCAGGATCCGCGTACCGGTGATCTCGATGTGACCGCACGGGACCGCGTGCTGTCGGCCCGAGGGCTGGACGCGCTGCTGCGAGAGATGAAGGAGCTGGAGGCCACGATGGCCACCGGCGACGATCGCGCGGTACGCCGCTACGGCGCGCTGGAAGACCAGTTCGCGGCGCTGGGCGGGTACGCGGCGGAAGCGGAGGCGGCCCGGATCTGCGCGAACCTGGGCCTGCCCGACCGCGTACTCGGTCAGACCCTCGGCACCTTGAGCGGCGGCCAGCGGCGCCGCATCGAGCTGGCCCGGATCCTGTTCCGCGACCTCGGCCAGCCCGGCGGCGGCATCCTGCTGCTCGACGAGCCGACCAACCACCTCGACGCCGACTCGATCACCTGGCTGCGCGCCTTCCTCGCCGGCCACAAGGGCGGTCTGGTCGTCATCTCCCACGACGCCTCGCTGCTGGAGGCCGTGGTGAACAAGGTATGGTTCCTCGACGCCAATCGCTCCACAGTGGACATGTACAACCTCGGCTGGAAGGCGTACCTGGAGCAACGCCAGACCGACGAGCGGCGCCGCCAGCGCGAGCGGGCCAACGCCGAGAAGAAGGCCGGCGCGCTGATGGCTCAGGCCGACAAGATGCGGGCCAAAGCCACCAAGACCATCGCGGCCCAGAACATGGCTCGCCGAGCCGAGAAGCTCCTCGGCGGCCTCGAAGAGGTTCGGGCCGCCGACAAGGTGGCCAAGGTACGCTTCCCGACCCCGGTGCCCTGCGGCAAGACGCCGCTCACCGCGGCCGGCCTGTCGAAGGCGTACGGGTCGCTGGAGATCTTCACCGGCGTGGACATGGCCGTCGACAAGGGATCCCGCGTCGCGATCCTGGGCCTCAACGGCGCCGGCAAGACCACGCTGCTGCGGATCCTCGCCGGCGCGCTGGCGCCCGACACCGGCGAGGTACGACCCGGCCACGGCCTGCGGATCGGTTACTACGCCCAGGAACACGAGCAGCTCGACGTCGAGCGCACCATCCTGGACCACATGCGGTCGGCCGCCCCCGAGCAGACCGACACCGAGCTGCGCCGGATCCTGGGCGCGTTCCTGTTCAGCGGCGACGACGTCGACAAGCCCGCCGGCGTACTGTCCGGTGGCGAGAAGACCCGGCTGGCTCTGGCCACATTGGTCTGTTCGGGCGCGAACGTGCTGCTCCTCGACGAGCCGACCAACAACCTCGACCCGGTCAGCCGCGAGCAGGTACTCGACGCCATCGCCCGCTATCCGGGCGCGATCGTGCTCGTGACGCACGACCCCGGTGCGGTCACAGCGCTCAAGCCCGACCGCGCGATCCTGCTACCGGATGGCGTCGAAGACGCGTGGAGCGACGACCTGCTCGAACTGGTCGAACTCGCTTAGTCGGCGGCGGGGTCGCGGTTGTTTGGCGCCGAAGGACTCAGAGGCCCGCGGTGGGTTGTGGCCGTGGGATGCGCGTTCCGCGCCCCACCACACGCCGCAGCCAGCTACCAAGGCGTGACCAGCACCGCCTCCACAACGATCGCGGTGATGGAGGCAGCGGCAATGAGCCAGAGCGGCGGCCCAGGTAGGGGACCATCCCGCCGCTCGGGAGCCACCGCGGCAATCGTCAGCCACGGGAAGAACGCCAGCCACGCGTGCTCCACGCCACCACGCGCCAATCCGGCCGCGAGCGAGAACACCACGGCGGCTCCGGCTCCGATGAGGAACGGCCAGCCCGGCGTGTTCCGCATCTTGCGTACGCTCGCCACGAACGCCGGTCCCGTGGCCAGCAGCAGCGCCACGAGGCTGATTCCCAGCCACGGCAGCATCGGGCGTACGGGATCCACGCGGGCGGTGAAGTCCGAATGCGCACTGACCAGGCCGTCGAACCAGTTGAATCCGGCGATCCAGGCCGCGACGACGGGCACCAGTGCACCGAGCCCGCTGGCCCAGTTGAGGGCGGCCCGGCGGCGGGCGAAGTTGAGACAGACAACAGACAACCCCAGCCATGCGGCGGCGTACGAGAAGAGGGCGGCGGTGCCGAGCAGAAGCCCGGCCAGCAGCGCCCAGCCGCCGGCGCGCCAGCCATGCCGGGCGGTTGCGCGTACGCCCGCCGCAACCATCGCGGCGCCAATGGCAGCAACGAATGCATCGATGGATACGGCCAGCCATACGGCCCAGGTGGCGAGGATGAGCACCGGTACGTAGCTGCGCGCCGCGGCTTCGCCGCAGACCTCGCGGACGGCGCTGAGGACCAGCGGCACGACGAGAGCGCCGAGCGCCGTGACGACGAGACCGAGCAGCAAAGGGTTGGCGATTCCGGCTTTCTGAGCCGTCCACAGCAGCAGGACGGGGCCGGGCGGGTGGCCGCGGCCGGCGGTCGATCGCTGTGCGGCAGTCGCAATGAAATTGTGCAAGTACGCCAACGGGTGATCACCCACAGCGGTGACATCCGGCAGGTAGCTGTCGGGGCCGAGCAGGGCCCGGGTGAAGCCGTCCGCACCGTCCACGAAGGCCAGAGAGCAGGCCCACAGGAGAAGTCCGCAATACGCGGCCAGCAGCACGATTCGCCACTGTGCAGTGTGGAACCAACCGCGCTGGGCAATGGTGATGACGGCGATTGCCACCATCGGAGCGAGCGCAGTCGCAGGCCCCATCTCGATGCGATAACGGCCGAGGAATGGGGCACTCGCTGTGCCGAGATCGGCGCCCGCCCGCACCGCCAGCCAGGTCGCCAACGAGCCCAGTACGACCAGCGCCGACCAGGCGAAAAGGTCGTCACGTTCACGTTTGCGCGCGATCACGGGGTCTTCACTCATCACGGCGCACCACGCTATCGGGTAGCCGACAGTGACGTGTGTGTCGGCTGGCGGTTAGTTGATATCTTGCGCATGATCGTTCCAGGCGGTCTAATAGATGAGACCGCGTAACCGCACCATCTTTCGGACGTGAGGGATTCACGATGGCAGCCACCGGCACAGCTACCACCACAGAGAAGGGTCGCCGGATCGTCGGGACCGAGCGGCAAACGCTGGCGAAGGACCTCGTCAAGCGGTACACCTCCGGGGAGAGCATCCGCGCTCTGGCCTCGTCGACCGGCCGCTCCTACGGATTCATCCACCGGGTGCTCACCGAGGCGGGCGTCCAGCTGCGTCAGCGGGGCGGCGCGCGTCGCCGCAAGAAGGCCTGAGCAGGGCCTCCCGAGGCAGCGGATACGATCTGCAGGTATGACCTCGCGATCGCCACAGGACGTGCACCCGGCCGGCGACGAACCGCCGGCCGGAGTGCGGGTGGAGGTCGACGGTCCGATCGCGACGGTCACGCTCGACCGGCCCACGGTCCTCAACGCTCAGACGCCGCGGACGTGGACCGCCCTGCGGGACATCGGCTCGGCGCTCAGCGCCGGCATTCGGGTAGTGGTGCTCCGTGGCGAGGGGCGGGCCTTCTCGGCCGGATTAGACCTCGCCCACGCCCGGGAAAACCTGGGTGAACTCGCCGCGGTGCCCCCCGAAACGGCCGAGGCCCGTATCGCCGAATTCCAGCAGGGCTTCACGTGGTTGCGGCGCAACGACATCGTCTCCATCGCCGCAGTCCGGGGCCACGCCATCGGCGCCGGATTCCAGCTCGCGCTCGCGTGCGATCTGCGGGTCGTCGCGCAGGACGCGAAGTTCGCGATGAAGGAGGTCACTCTCGGCCTCGTGCCCGACCTCACCGGCACCAAGCGGCTGCTCGACCTCGTCGGGTACGCCCGCGCGCTGGAACTGTGCGCGACCGGGCGTACGGTCAACGCCGACGAGGCCGTGCGGATCGGGCTCGCCACGGTGTGCGTACCCGTCGAGGAAGTGGAGCAGGCGGCGCGGGACCTGGCCGCGGCCCTGCTGAGCGCGGACCGGGATGCATTGATAGAGATCAAGGCGCTGCTGGCCGGCGGGGGTGCGCGGACCGCGGCCGAGCAGGAGCTGGCCGAGCGGCAGGCGCAGGTACGCCGGATCCGCAGCCTGGCCGGCCTGGAGTGATCGTAAGGGTCGGACCGGGAATGTCGGCCTTACGCGCTAGGTTGGACCCATGGTGATGATGGGTGGCCACGGCGGCTGGAGCACGATGCGTGCGCTCCGCGAGGAGGAGACCGTCAAGCAGCACAAGCTGACCCGTGGCACGTTCCTGCGTATCATGCGGTTCGCCCGCCCCTACCGCCGCGACATCGCCTTCTTCCTGCTCACCGTCATCGTTGCGGCGGTCATCGGGGTGGCCACCCCGGTCCTCGCCGGTGATGTGGTGAACGCCATCACCAGCGGCAAGCCCGAAGCGGGCAGCGACGTCATCCGGCTGGCCGTCATCATCGCGATCCTGGCGATCGCCAACGCCGGGCTGTCCCTGGTGCAGCGGTGGTACTCGGCGCGCATCGGGGAAGGCATGATCTACCATCTGCGCAGCGAGGTCTACGACCACATCCAGCGGATGCCGGTGCAGTTCTTCACGCGTACGCAGACCGGCGCGCTGGTGTCGCGGCTCAACAACGACGTCATGGGCGCGCAGCGGGCGTTCACGTCGACGCTGTCCGGCGTCGTCAGCAACATCATCCAGCTGACCCTGACGGCCGGTGTGATGCTCACCCTCAACTGGCAGGTGACCGCGCTGTCGCTGGTGCTGCTGCCGGTGTTCGTCCTGCCGGCGCGGCGGGTCGGGCGGCGGCTGGCCGCCATCACCAAGGAGTCGTACCAGCTCGATGCGTCGATGAACGCGACGATGACCGAGCGCTTCGGGGTGGCCGGTGCGTTGCTCGTCAAGCTGTTCGGCAACCCCCACACCGAGTCGGAGCTGTTCTCCGGCCGGGCCGCGCGGGTGCGTGACATCGGGATCCGCCAGGCGATGTACGGCCGGGCGTTCTTCGTGGCCATGCTGCTCGTCGCCTCGCTGGCGCAGGCGCTCGTCTACGGCCTGGGCGGCTGGTACGCCGTCAACGGCGTCATCTCCGCCGGAACGGTGGTGGCGCTGGCCCTGCTGCTGACTCGGCTGTACGGCCCGCTGACCGAGCTGTCCAACGTCCGCGTCGACGTGATGAGCGCGATGGTCAGCTTCGACCGCGTCTTCGAGGTGCTCGATCTGGCGCCGGCCATCGCCGAGAGGCCGGGCGCGGTGGTGGTGCCGAAGGGCACCAGCCGCATCGAGTTCCGCGATGTGTGGTTCCGGTACCCGTCGGCGGCCGAGATCTCACTGGCGTCGCTGGAAGACGTCGCCGCGCTGGACCGCAAGCAGACCGAGCCGGTGTTGCGCGGCGTCTCGTTCACCGTCGAGCCGGGCCAGATGATCGCGCTCGTGGGGCCGTCCGGCGCCGGCAAGTCGACGACCTCGATGCTGGTGAGCCGGGTCTACGACGTGACCGAGGGCGTGGTGCTCGTCGGGGACCTGGACGTCCGCGACGCCACCCTCGCGTCGCTGCGCGACACCATCGGCGTGGTCACCCAGGACGCCCACCTGTTCCACGAGACGATCGCCGAAAACCTCCGGTACGCCAAGCCGGACGCGACCGACGACGAGCTGTGGGCGGCGCTGCGCGGTGCCCAAGTGGAGGAGCTGGTGCGGGGACTGCCCGACGGGCTCGACACCGTCGTGGGGGAGCGCGGCTACCGCTTCTCCGGCGGGGAGAAGCAGCGGATCGCGATCGCCCGGCTCCTGCTGAAGGCGCCGTCGATCGTCATCCTCGACGAGGCCACCGCCCATCTGGACTCCGAGAGCGAGGCGGCCGTGCAGCGGGCGCTGTCCGTGGCGCTCGCCGGGCGTACGGCGCTCGTCATCGCGCACCGGTTGTCCACTGTGCGCGATGCCGACCAGATCCTCGTCCTCGACGAGGGCCGCATCGTCGAGCGCGGTACGCACGAGAGCCTCGTCGCGGCGGGCGGCCTCTACGCCGACCTCTACCGCACCCAGTTCGCCCCGAACGCTGAGCTGCTGGGCCTCGCTTCCAGCGAGCGCCGGGGATTCGGCCCATAGTGCGACTGCAGGACGCCAAGATCGCCAACTCCTTGGCGGAGTTGCCGATCTTGGCGTACTTCGCCTGACTGCGCTCCTGTCGGCTCGCGCAAGCGCTCCCCGGCGTCCGAATGTCGTGGGTCCAGACGTGCGCCTGATGCCGTCATCGGGTCCAAGATGAACGTCTATCTAATTCCCGCTTCGATGCAGAGTTCGGCGATGACGCCGGGCTCGTCGACGCCGGTCAGGCCCCGGGCGGTGAACCAGGAGAGGACGTTCTTCACGTCCCGGGATAGGAATCGCTTGCCCTGCGGGTTGGCCACCACGTCGACGATCTGCGGCAGATCGATGACGACCAGCCGTCCATCGTGGACGAGGATGTTGTACGGCGACAGGTCGCCGTGGGCGTACCCGGCCCGGGCCAGGACCCGCATGCCGAGCATCAGCTGCTCCCACAGATCTTGCAGCTCGTCGCCGTTCGCCCGGACCGACGCCAGGCGCGGTGCGGCTACGCCGTCGGGCGTACCGATGAACTCCATGAGGATCTCGGTGCCCAGGATCTGCACCGGGTACGGCGTGAACGGCGGCACGTCCAGCGATTCGGCGGTCTCCCAGAGGCTGACCAGCGCGCCGAACTCGGCGACGGCCCACTGCCCGGCGATGGCCGTACGCCCGAACGCCGTGCGCGCGGACATGGCCCGGTTGACGCGGCTCTCGCGGACCCGCCGCCCTTCGAGGTAGCCGGCGTCGCGGTGGAACATGCGGTGGTCGTTGTCTCGGTAGCGTTTGGCGGCGAGGAGGCAGGCCCGGTCGGTGCCGGGTACCTCCCGCGACAGCAGGAAGACATCCGCTTCCTTGCCGGTCTTCAGGATCCCCCGCTCCACGTCGACGGCCGCGAGTTCCTGGACGACCCAGTCGGGGTACGGCCGGGGCCCGCGCTCCAGTGGCGAGGAGAGGTCCCATGTGGACCACCGGTCGCCGGTCTCGGGACCGTCATCGGTGGAGTCCCAGGTGTGATCCTGGTCGTAGAACTTCTCGAAGACGTCGCCATCGAACGCACGGACGTCGAAGGTCTCGACGGAATCGTCGGTCAGCGAGTAGTCGTCATCGTCGAACTTGCGCTTGTTGCGCACTTCAGCGGCTCCTTGAGCGAGAAAGAGACAGGGAAAACGGCGCAGGGCACGGCAAAGACGGCCATCTGGTCTTCCCTCCTCTCGCTCGCCACGCAAGGACGCGGCTCTTCGTCGCCGCTGGGCGCGGCTTGATCACGACGCGGCCAGTGTAGCCGCGGGCCGCGCCGAGCTGTCAATCGAATTTCGCGCGCCGGGTTCAGCGCTTGCGGACGGCTTCCTCGACCAGGTCGAGGACCGGCCCGAGATCCCCGGCCGGCCGGCCCATCGCCAAGTGCAGCACGAGCCCGTCGTACGCCAGCTCCAGGAACCGCATGAGGGCGTCGAGCGGTACGTCGTCGCGCAGGACGCCGGCTTCCCGCTGGCGCTTGAGGCGTTCGGCGGTGGCGGCCTCGATGGCGCTGATCCGCTGCGCCCAGCGCTCGGCGAATCCGGGGTCCGTGCGCACCCGTCGCGACACCTCCAGCTGGGTGCCGAGCCAGCCGGACGAGTCCGGGTCGCTGGCCCGCGCCAGCAGGTCGCGCATCACCTGAACGAGGCCGTTCTGTGCGACCGTCTCGATCATCTCGGCGGCGTCGTCCTCGGCGACGGCGAGGAACAGCGAGTCCTTGTCGCGGAAGTGATGGAAGATGGCGCCCCGGGACAGGCCGGTGGCCTCTTCGAGGCGGCGTACGGTGGCGCCCTCGTAGCCGAATCGGGCGAAGCATGCACGGGCGGCGCTGAGGATCTCCTCGCGCCGGGCTTCGAGCTGGTCCTGACTCACCCTGGGCACATGATGATCCTCGCAGGTCAGGCGGTTCTGTGCAATCCGTACGTACGGCTTGCTGGGCGGAACTGCCGTAGGGTGGCGCCCATGCAGGATCTCATCGTGGCGGCGATCCAAGCGCCGTCCGTCCCCGGCGATGTGAAGGCCAACGCCGAGACGGGCGCCCGGCTGGTGACCGAAGCGGCCCGGCGCGGGGCCCGGATCGCCGTGCTGCCCGAGCTGTTCCTGCCCGCGTACCACATGACCGCGCTGGAGGACTTGGCGACCGACGTCGCGCCGGACGCCGACGGTACGGTGCACGACGAACGCCTGCAGCCGTTGCGCGAGGCGGCCGCCGACACGCTGATCCTCGTCGGCGCGGCGGTGCGGCGCAACGGAAAGCGGACCATCGGCATGCTGCTGGCCGATCGCGGCGGCCGGATCCGGCACGTCTACGACAAGCAGTTCCTGTGCGGCCCGCACGAAAAGCGCCTCTTCGAGCCGGGCGAGCGCGGCGCCACGCTGCACGCCGGCGAATGGCGGTTCGGGCTCGGCATCTGTTACGACGGCTGCTTTCCGGAGCACGCTCGGGATGCTCAGGCGGACGACGTCCACGGCATGCTGTACTGCTCGGCGTACGCCGTCGGATCCGAGCACCGCCGCGACGTCTATTACGCCGCCCGCGCGCTCGACAACACCGGCTATGTGGTCTTCGCCAACGCGGTCGACGGCGAGGACCCGTGGCGGTGCAACGGCGGTGCTGCCATTTATGAGCCCGAGGGGCGGGCCCTGGTGAAAGGCCCCGACACCGGCGAATCCGTCGAGGTGGCCGCGTTGACCGAGGCCAGGCTGCTGCACACCCGGGGCGGGCACCCGATGTTGGCGGAACGACCGGCGCCGATGTGGGTCGCCGCGGGCAACCCTCGTGACCAGGTCTGGACGTGAGGATACTTTCGCAATGAGGTGCAGGTCACGTATTGTGCGGCCGTGCCACTCCTGCTCCTTGACCTCGACAACACCCTGATCGATCGCGCCGGGGCGTTCCAGTCGTGGGCGGAGGGTTTCCTCGCCGAGATCGGTGCCCCCGAGTACGACGTGCCATGGCTGCTGGACGTCGACGCCGACGGCATGACCGACCGCTGGGACGTCGCCGAGTCGATCCGGGAGCGGTACAAGCTGCGGGTGTCGATCGTCGATCTGGTCGACGAGCTGGTCGAGGGAATGATCGAGAACACTCGATTCGATCCGATGGTGGGCGCGGCCCTGCGGATCGCCGAGGACGCCGGCTGGGTGCCGGTCATCGTGACCAACGGCTCGATCCGCACGCAGGAGGCGAAGATCCGCAGTACCGGCCTGGACCGTTTCGTGGTCGACTGGGTCATCTCCGAAGAGGTCGACTGCCGCAAGCCCAACCCCCGGATCTTCGAGATCGCGGCCGAACGCGGCCGGCAGCGCCTGCGCGGTGCGTGGATGATCGGCGACAGCCCCGAGGCCGACATCGGCGGTGCGGCCGGCCTGGGCCTGCCGAGCATCTGGATCCGCCGGGGTCGGGAGTGGACGGAGCGGCGGTTCGCACCGACCCGCGCCGTCAATGGTGTCATCCAGGCGGTCGCGGCCGTCATGTCCTACTCCGGCTCCGGCGTACGCTGACCGCCGCGACCGCGCCGGATCGGGCGAGTACGCCCGACACCGAAGCGAACTTCCTCCAGCGCACGCGTTTTACTGCGCGGGCGGGCTGGGCGGCGGATTGCTGCGCGGGCGCGAGGACCGCAGCGTGGACAGGTCGGGGACCCGGCCGCCGAGGGACTGGAAGACGCGCATCACGGCGTACCCGGCGAGGGCCAGGAAGCCGAGTTCGAAGGCGCCCATCACCATGTAGCGGAAGGCACCCAGCGCCCCGCCGGCGTTGTTGATGGACGTGAAGGCGTACGCGAGTCCGATGAGGAACGTGAGGACGCCGAAGACCAGCGCGACGGCGTACTCGATAAGGGCGATGCCGGCGATGAACTTGGCGGCCGACAGCACCGGGTAGGTGTACGTGGCGATGAGGACGGCCAGCAGTGGCAACACGATCGTGTACAGGCTGACGAAGTCGGCGGAGCGGGCCCGCGACGCGAAAGTGCCGCCGGTCGGCGCGATCCAGAACAGGAAGGCGAAGATCAGGTGCAGGGCCACGTAGCCCAGCAGTGCCCAGGCGAACAGGGGCCGCAGCGCCTTCACCGCGTCCGCGGTGGTGGGGGTGTTCATGATCCGAGAGGGTAACGCCACTCGGGGCGCGCCGCAGCGGACGCGGGGATCCGGCCGGCCCTGGCTCCGGCCGGATCCCCGGCTATCCCGGCTGGATCAGCCGAGGCCGTTCTTCATCGCGGTGATGAGTTCACCGCCGGTCGTGTCGCCGGTCAGCTCCCAGAAGAAGGCGCCGCCCAGGCCCTGGTTGTTGGAGTACGACATCTTGCCGCCGATGGTGCTCGGCGTGTCGTAGCTCCACCAGTTGCTGCCGCACTTGGCGTACGACGTCCCCGCGATCGTCCCGGTCGGCGGGCAGGTGTTCTTGAGCACCTTGTAGTCCTCGATGCCCTGCTCGTACGTGCCCGGTGCGGCGCCGGTCGCCGTTCCGCCCGGCGTGGCCTGCGTGACGCCCGTCCAGCCGCGGCCGTAGAAGCCGATGCCGATCAGCATCTTGTTGGCCGGTACGCCCTGCGCCTTCAGCTTCTGGATCGCGGCGTCGGAGTTGAACCCGGCCGTCGGGATGCCCGCGTAGCTGGTGAGCGGCGAGTGCGGTGCGGTCGGTCCCTGCGGGTTGAACGCGCCGAAGTAGTCGTACGTCATGACGTTGTACCAGTTGAGGTACTGCGCGCCACCGGCGTAGTCGGTCTTCTCGATCTTGCCGCCGGCACTGCCGTCGGCCGTGATCGCCGCGGTCACGAGGTAGTTCGAGCCGAAGCGGGTCCGCAGCGCCGACATCAGGTTCTTGAAGGCGTTGGGTCCGCTGCTGTCACACGACAGGCCGCAGGCGTTGGGGTACTCCCAGTCGATGTCGATGCCGTCGAACACGTCCGCCCAGCGCGGGTCCTCGACCAGGTTGAAGCAGGAGTTCGCGAACGCGGTCGGGTTCGCGGCGGCCTGCGGGAAGCCGCCGGACCAGGTCCAGCCGCCGAACGAGTACAGCACCCTCAGGTTGGGGTACTTGCGCTTCAGCTTGCGCAACTGGTTGAAGCTGCCGCGCAGGGCGCCGGCGTCCCAGGTGTCGGCGACGCCGTCCACACTGGACGCTGCGTCGTAGAACCGGTCGTAGTCGGCGTACGAGTCGCCGATGGCGCACTGGCCGTTGGTCACGTTGCCGAAGGCGTAGTTGATGTGGGTCAGCCTGGCGGCCGATCCGCTGGTGTCGATGTTCTTCACGTGGTAGTTGCGGGCGTAGACGCCCCAGTCCACGAAGTAACCCATCAGCTTCTTGCCGCCCGGCGGCGGGGTGCTGATGGTCGGGCTCGGGCTGGGCGACCGGCTCGGGCTCGGGCTCGTGGTGGCCGACCGGCTCGGGCTCGGGCTCGTGGTGGCCGACCGGCTGGGGCTCGGGCTCGGGTTGGCCGACGGCGAACTCGACGGCGGGGTTCCGCCGGGGCCGAGGACGCTCAGATCGTCGGCGTAGTACGTGCCGGTGCCGTACCAGCCGTGCACGTTGACCGTCAGCGACGTCTGGCTCGCGCCGGTCGTGAAGGTCGTGGTCAGCAGCGTCCACGCGCTGGCCGTCGCCGGGTTCCAGATCTCCGACCCGCCGGTGACGCCGAGGTAGACGAAGCCTCCGCCGCCGAAGACATACCCGGAGACGGTGTACGCCGTGCTCGGCACCACGGTCACGGTCTGGCTGCACTGGGCGTGGTTCGAGGCGTTGGCCGCACCCGCCAGGGCCCTCGTGCCGGAGTGCACCGGCGTGGACACGACGCTGCCGAGACCGCTGGAGCAGGTCCACGGTGACAGCGCGCCGGTTTCGAGGCCGGGGTTGGCGAGCAGGTTGGTCGCGGCGTCCGCGGTCGTCGCGAAGGTGAGCGACAGGCCCGCCGCGAGGACGGCCGCCGCCGCCGCGGCGGCGAATCTGAATCGGGGGGTTCGGAATCGGGGGTTGCCGTGCCTGAGGTTCATCGGATGTGCCACCTGCCTGGGGATTCGGGGGGACGACAGATCGAGTCACATGATGCTGAGGCAAAGATAAATTAAACTCCCGTAATAGTAAAGAGACCTTCCAGTGGTCGGCCGGGGTTCGGTTGCGCGGCCCCGTATACACGGAGAGCCGCGTCCGAAGTGGACGCGGCTCTCCGTGGCGTCACCGCACCGCTTGCCGGCTAGAACAGGCGGTGCCGGCGGGGTCAGGCTTTGACGATCTGGGGTGCGACCGAGGTCAGGGTGTCCGAGACGGAGGCGATCACGTGCTCGGGCACGCCTAGCTCCTCCAGGACCGCCACCAGGTGCGCGCCGACCTTGCCGTAGGTCTCGGCGGAGATGTCCATGCCGGCGTGGGCCTCACCGAGGTCCCGGCCGGTGTACTCGTTCGGTCCGCCGAGGACCATGGAGATGAGATCCACCTGATGCCGCTTCAGGTGCACGAGATCTACGCCGTCGAAAGCGCCGGCGAGTTCGGGGTCGGCCAGCAGGCGGTCGTAGAAGCGGTTGACCGCTTCCTTGACGGCCGGCGTGCCGCCGATCAGCTCGAAGTTGGTTACCACAGCAGTCATGAGAACCTCCAGCTCACGCCGCCCGGCACGACATTCGGTGGATAGGTGAACCGGCTGTTTCACCACCGTCGTGCATCCATTCGTGCACCTGACTATAGAGATCTATAACTTCCCTGGGAAGCATTCCGGGGCACAAAATATTACGCAGGGCAATCAAATGATTGCCCTGCGTTATCAATATGCACTATGCAATTTGCAGCTTTACTACCGATTTACTCAGCTCTCCAGCATCTTGCGCAAGACGAACTGGAGGATGCCGCCGTGGCGGTAGTAGTCCGCCTCGCCGGGCGTATCGATCCGCACGACCGCGTCGAACTCCACGCCGGTGTCGGCGGAAACCCTCACCGTACGCGGCGTGGATCCGTCGTTGATCGCGGTGACGCCGGTGATGGTGAACGCCTCCTCGCCGGTCAGGCCGAGCGACGCCGCGTCCGACCCGGCTGGGTACTGCAACGGCAGGACGCCCATGCCGATCAGGTTGGAGCGGTGGATGCGCTCGTACGACTCGGCGATGACGGCCTTGACGCCCAGCAGCGCGGTGCCCTTGGCCGCCCAGTCCCGCGACGAGCCCGAGCCGTACTCCTTGCCCGCCAGCACGACCAGCGGTACGCCCGCCGCCTGGTAGTTCACCGAGGCGTCGTAGATCGTGGTGACCGGCCCACCGTCCACAGTGAAGTCCCGGGTGAAGCCGCCCTCGGTGCCCGGCGCGACCTGGTTGCGCAGGCGGATGTTGGCGAACGTGCCCCGGATCATCACCTCGTGGTTGCCCCGGCGCGAGCCGTAGGAGTTGAAGTCGCGCCGCTCCACGCCATGCTCGGTCAGGTACTTACCCGCGGGCGAGTCCGGCTTGATGGATCCGGCCGGGGAGATGTGGTCGGTCGTCACCGAGTCGCCGAGCTTCGCCAGGACCCGGGCGCCGGCGATGTCGGTCACCGCCGCCGGCTGCGCGGTCATGCCCTCGAAGTACGGGGGCTTGCGGACGTAGGTCGACGACCGGTCCCAGGTGAAGGTGTCGCCGGTCGGCGTCGGCAGCGACCGCCACCGCTCGTCGCCGGCGAAGACGTCGGCGTAGTCCTTGGCGAACATCTCGGCGTTGATCGAGGAGTTGATGGTCGCCTGCACCTCGGCCGGAGTCGGCCAGATGTCGCTCAGGTACACGGGCTTACCGTCGCCGTCGTGGCCCAGCGGGTCGCCGGCCAGGTCGATGTCCATCGTGCCGGCGATGGCGTACGCCACCACGAGCGGCGGCGACGCCAGGTAGTTCATCTTCACGTCCGGCTGGATGCGGCCCTCGAAGTTGCGGTTGCCCGACAGCACCGAGACGACGGCGAGGTCGTTGGCCTGCACGGCGGCGCTGATCTCGTCCGGCAGCGGGCCGGAGTTGCCGATGCAGGTGACGCAGCCGTAGCCGACCAGGTGGAACCCGAGCTTCTCCAGGTACGGCGTGAGACCGGCCTTCTCGTAGTAGTCCATGACCACTTTGGAGCCGGGCGCCAGCGTCGTCTTCACCCACGGCTTGGCGCGCAGACCCCGCTCGACGGCCTTGCGGGCCAGCAGCGCGGCGCCCAGCATCACCTGCGGGTTGGAGGTGTTGGTGCAGGACGTGATCGACGCGATCACCACCGCGCCGTGGTCCAGCTCGTAGACGGTTCCGTCGGGCGCGGTCACCGGCGTGGGCTTGTGGGCGCGGCTGGCTTCGGTCCGGTAGTTGGAGGCCGGTGCGTCGGACGCCGGGAAGCTTTCCGCGCCCTCCTCGTCGGTCTCGTCGTCGCCCACGTAGTCCGGCAGCACCGCGCGGAAGGCGGCCTTCGCGGCCGTCAGCTCGACGCGGTCCTGCGGGCGCTTCGGGCCGGCGATCGACGGGACCACAGTGGACAGATCCAGCTCCAGGTACTCGGAGTAGACCGGCTCGACCTCTAGGTCGTGCCACATGCCCTGGCGCCGGGCGTACGCCTCGACGAGCGCGATCTGCTGCTGCGTACGCCCGGTCAGGCGCAGGTACTCGATGGTCTCGCCGTCGATGGGGAAGATGGCACACGTCGAGCCGAACTCGGGGCTCATGTTGCCGATGGTGGCCCGGTTGGCCAGCGGAACCGCGGTCACGCCGGGGCCGTAGAACTCGACGAACTTGCCGACGACGCCGTGCTTGCGCAGCTGCTGCGTGATGGTGAGCACCAGGTCGGTGGCGGTGGAGCCGCTAGGCAGCTCGCCGTGCAGCTTGAAGCCGACGACGCGGGGGATGAGCATCGACACCGGCTGGCCCAGCATGGCCGCCTCGGCCTCGATGCCGCCGACGCCCCAGCCGAGTACGCCGAGGCCGTTGACCATCGTGGTGTGCGAGTCGGTGCCCACCACGGTGTCCGGGTACGCCTGGCGCACCCCCGAGCCGCCGGCCGAGGCCGGCGTGGCCCGATCCATGACGACGCGGGCGAGGTGCTCGATGTTGACCTGGTGCACGATGCCGGTGCCGGGCGGGACGACCTTGAACTCGTCGAAGGCGGTCTGGCCCCACCGCAGGAACTGGTAGCGCTCCTGGTTGCGGCCGTACTCGATCTCGACGTTGCGCTCGAAGGCGTCCGGGCGGCCGAAGACATCGGCGATGACCGAGTGGTCGATGACCAGCTCGGCCGGGGCGAGCGGATTCACCTTGGCAGTGTCGCCGCCGAGGTCGCGTACGGCCTCGCGCATCGTGGCCAGGTCGACGACGCACGGTACGCCGGTGAAGTCCTGCATGAGTACGCGCGCCGGGGTGAACTGGATCTCGACGCTCGGCTCGGCTTCGGCGTCCCAGCTCCCCAGGGCGCGGACGTGATCCGCGGTGATGTTGGCGCCGTCCTCGGTCCGCAGCAGGTTCTCCAGCAGGATCTTGAGGCTGTAGGGCAGGCGCTCGTGGCCCGGGACCTTGTCGATCGTGAATATCTCGTAGCTCGCGTCGCCGACGTCGAGCCGGCTACGCGCACCGAAGGTGTCGAGGCTGGCCACCGTGGTACTCCTCATCCGTTATTGATCGTGCGAAGACAAGTCTTGCCTACTGCGTACCCCGCCGCTCGGGTTAGGGCGGGCTAAGCCGGTTATCCATACCGTACGTCCGTCTTGTTTTTTCCGCAACCCGGGCCTAGGCTCCAGACTCATGATTCACCACGTCCAGATCGCCTGCCCGGCCGGCAGTGAGGAGGCCCTCCGCGCCTTCTACATCGGCGTCCTGGGGATGGCCGAGAAGACCAAGCCACCCGTCCTGGCTGCGCGGGGCGGCTGCTGGTTCACCGATGAGTACGGCGCGGAGCTACACCTGGGCGTCGAGGACGGCTTCCAGCCCGCCCGCAAGGCGCACCCCGCCCTGATCCGGCCCGACCTCGACGCCCTGTCCGATCGGCTGCAAGCCGCCGGGTACGCCGTCACCTGGGGCGACCCGGACGAGTTCCCCGGCGTACGCCGCTTCCACTCGCACGACTGCCACGGCAACCGCCTGGAGTTCCTCCACCCCATCTCCTAGTCACCCCGCCATTCATTCGCGCACCTTTCGGCCTGCGCCGAATAGGTCTCGCCGGACCGCGGCCGTGCACCTACACTCCGGGCACCGAACGGGGAGGACGCGATGGTGCCGGGGATCCGGATAGGTGTCATAGTGCTGGCCGCCGTGAGCCTGGCCGGGTGCGGCATCGTCGGCACTCCGGCGGCCGGCCCGGCCGCCTCGGCGACGGCGTCACCATCGGCGGCGCCGAGCGAACCCGAAGCGGGTCAATGCCACGCCAACGTCTTCTACGAGCAGATCGCGATGGCCGACGACCGGCTGGTGCCCTGCGACCTCACGCACGTGGGCGAGACCGTCCACGTCGGACGGTTCCTCGGTGAGGCGGCCGCGGGCGGCGTACCGAAGCTGATCGAAGGGGCCACGGGCGCGGCCGCGGCAGTTCAGCGCAGCGCGTACGAGGACTGTAGTGCTCACGCCGACCTGTATCTCGGGCACTCCTGGATCCACCCGCGGGTGACGCTGCGGATCGTCCTGCCCGACGACGCCTCGTGGCAGGCCGGCCAGCGCTGGTACCGCTGCGACCTCTACGAGTCCGGGTGGGGCCCGATCGCGCTGCCGGATCGCCGGGGCAGCTTCAAGACCAACTGGCCGGACCCGGCCTGTTTCGACATCAACCAGGATCCGATCCGGTTGGTGGATTGCGCGGACAAGCACCCGAGCGAGTACGTGGGTGGCTTCATGCTGCCGGCCGGCCTGACGAAGGAGCCGGAGACCGACAAGGAGCTGGCGCCGTTGCACGACCGGTGCTTCGAGCTGATGGGCTCCTATCTCGGCATGTCCGCCCGCAGAGCCCGAGCGCTGGTGGGCGTCTGGTTCTGGTGGCAGTTCGATGCGGCTTTGTGGGCGTCCGGCCGCCGGGCCGGGTGGTGCTTCACCTGGACCGGCAAGAGCCCGTCGACCTATGTCACCGGCAGCGCGAAGGGCAGCAAGAGCTAGGGCTTCTCATCAGTAGGAGGAAGAGATGGTGCGGCCGATTCGCCGGAGTATCGCAGTGCTCGTCGCCGTGGGGCTGGCCCTGTCCGGGTGCGGCATCATCGGCAAGCCGTCGGCCGGCCCGGGCGGGTCGTCCTCGGCGGCACCGTCGCCCTCGCCTTCGCCGCCCGCGCCGAGCTTGCCGGTCGCCGGCGAGTGCCACATCAACAACTCGGTCGAGCAGATCGCGCTCTCCGATGACCTGGCCGACTGCGACGCCGTGCACATGGCCGAGACTGTCCATGTGGGACAGTTCGCCGGCGACGCGGCCGCCGGCGGTCCACCCTTGCTGGTCGAGGGCGCGACCGGGGCGGCGGCCGCCGTTCAGAGCAAGGTTTTCCTGGACTGTAGCGCCAAGGCCGACGCGTACCTCGGCCACTCGTGGATCCACCCGTTGCTGGCCCTGCGGATCGTCGTGCCGGACGACACCTCGTGGCAGGCCGGCCAGCGGTGGTACCGCTGCGATCTCGTGGAGAAGAACTGGAACTCCAATACCGGAGCCGACGCGCCGCGGACCGGCAGCCTCAAGACGGACTGGCTCGGTCCGGCCTGCTTCAACACCAACAAGGACAACGCTCCGCAGCTGAGCTGCTCGGCCAAGCACCCGAGCGAGTACGTGGGCGGCTTCATGCTGCCGGCCAGCCTGAAGAAGGAGCCGAAGACCGACAAGGAACTCCAGCCGTACTACGACAAGTGCTGGAAGCTGGTCGGCGCCTACATCGGTGTCTCCGCGGCCAGGGCCGAGTCGCTCGTCGGTGTGTATTTCTGGTGGCAGGCCGAGCCGAGCTACTGGGCGTCCGGCCGACGGCAGGCCTGGTGCTTCACCTGGACCGGCAAGAGCACGGCGACCTACGTCACCGGCAGCGCGAAGGGCCGCAAGGGCAAGGGTCTGTAGTCTCGCTGGCATGTCTGTCTTCGACGTCGAGATCGCATCCCTGTCCGGCACCGCCGGCGAGCTCGACCGCCACCGCGGCCGGCCCGCCCTCATCGTCAACGTCGCGTCCCAGTGCGGCCTGACCCCGCAGTACGCCGGCCTCGAACGGCTCGCGCAGGCGTACCCCGGGCTGACCGTGATCGGCGTGCCCTGCAACCAGTTCGGCGGCCAGGAGCCGGGCACGGCCGACGAGATCGCCGAGTTCTGCTCGGCCACCTACGGTGTGACCTTCCCCATGACCGAGAAGATCGAGGTGAACGGGGACGGCCGCCACCCGCTCTACGAGCTGCTGACGCCCACGGCCGACGCCGAGGGCCACACCGGCGACATCCGCTGGAACTTCGAGAAGTTCCTGGTGGACGCCGACGGTGCGGTGGTCGCCCGGTTCAGCCCGATGGTGCAGCCGGAGGCGCCGGAGCTGACCGGCGCCATCGACAGCCTGGTCAAGGGCTAGGCCCTGCCTAGAACGCGGCTGCCTGGCCGTCGGCGCGCGGTTCCGATCCGGCGACGTACCCGCCGCCGGCCAGGCGCCAGATCGCCTGCCCCATCCCGAATCCGCCCCGATCGCCGGTCAGGGTGACGACGTGCCCCCGCTCACGCAGGTCGGCGACGACGGCGGCGGAGAACTCCGGCTCCAGGAACACCTCCCGGCCGCGGTGCCAGTACCAGCGGGGCCGGTCCAGGGCGGTCTGCGGATCCACGCCTTCGTCTACCGTGGATAGAACGACCTGAAGGTGGCCCTGCGGCTGCATGTGGCCGCCCATCACGCCGAACGGGCCGACCGGTGCGCCGTCGCGGGTCAGGAAGCCCGGGATGATGGTGTGGAACGGCCGCTTGCCGCCCGCGGCGACGTTGGGATGGGCGGGGTCGAGGCTGAACCCCGCGCCCCGGTTCTGCAGCCCGAAGCCGTACCCGGGCACGGTCACGAATGAGCCGAAGCCCATGTAGTTGGACTGGATCAGCGAGACCATCATGCCGTTGGAGTCGGCCGCGGCCAGGTAGACCGTCCCGCCCCGCATCGGGTCACCCGGCCCCGGGTCGCCGGCCCGGTCGGTGATCAGATCGCGCCGCTTGTCTATATAGGACGGATTGAGCAGGTCCGGCAGCTCGCCGGTGGCGGGGTCGGCGACGTAGGCGTGCGCGTCGGCGAAGCCGAGCTTCATCGCCTCGATCTGCTCGTGCAGGCCCGCATCGGGCAGGCCGTCCAGCAGGGCCAGGGCCTCCAGCGCCGCCACACCCTGCCCGTTGGGCGGCAGCTCGTGAACCTCGTAGCCGTGGTACCGGGCGCTCATCGGATCGACCCACGTCGACTCGTGGGCGGCCAGGTCGTCCCCGGTCAGCAGGCCGCCGGTGGCCCGCGAGAACCGGTCGATCGCTTGCGCGATCTCACCCGTGTAGAAGGCCTGCGCGCGGGAACCGGAGATCAGCCGCAGCGTCCGCCCGGCTCCGGGGTTCGCGAACAGCTCACCCACCTGGGGTGCCCGCCCGTCGATAGTGAAGGTCCGCGGCCAGTGCGCGCATGCGGGGTCGTCCTTGGGGCGTACGCCCACCGCGCGGGCCCAGCCCCGAGCCACGGTCGGCGACACCGGCCAGCCGCTTTCGGCGTACCGGATGGCATTGTCGAACAGCCGCTCGAAGGGCAACCGGCCGAACCGGGCGTGCAGGTCGCGCCAGCCGGCGGGGGCGCCGGGGACGGTGACCGGCAGCCAGCCGTGGTGTGGTGGCACCGAACCCGCGGAGCCCTGCGTGCCGCCGAGCGCGTCGGTCGGTGCGAGCGCGGCTCGGGCCAGGATGTCGAGGGTGAGGGCGGCCGGCGCGCGGCCGGAGCCGTTCAGGCCGTGCAGGGCGGTGCCGTCCCACACGAGCGCGAACAGATCTCCGCCGATGTCGTTGGATCCCGGCTGGACCACGGTGAGGGTGACCGCCGCGGCGACGGCGGCGTCTACGGCGGAACCACCCTCCCGCAGCATGGCCAGGCCGGCCTGGGCCGCCAAGGGTTGACTCGTCGCGACTACGCCTCGCGGGGCATATACGGGTGAGCGCACTCATTCATGGTGCACCCCGATGTCACTTCCGGCCCGCGTTGTCATCGGACCGGCTCGGCCCAGTGAATGCGGTGGTCGAGCACCTGGTCCTGGCTCGCCCGGCCGGCGCGGGCGAGGACCAGCGGGAACACCAGATCGCGCAGCGTACGCCCGATCGGGCCGGGCATCTTGTCGCTGCTGCGGCGCTTGGCATCGGCCACGATCTTCTCCACGCGCCGCCGCCGCAGCCTCTCGTACGCCACGAAAGCGGTCGCCGGGTCGGGCCGGTCGCGCAGGCACTTCGCCAGGGTGAGCGCGTCCTCGATGGCCAGCGACGCACCTTGGCCGCTCGTCGGGGAGGCGGCGTGGGCGGCGTCGCCGACGAGAACCATCCGATCGGTGTGCCATTTCGGGACGGTGGGGAAATCGTAGGTGTTCCATGGCCGCACGATCGTGTCGGTCGCGGCGATCACCGCCGTGGCGGGCGTGGTGTCGGCAGCAAAGGCCTCCAGGAGGCGCCGCCGCCACTGTTCATCGGTGATCTGCCGGAGTTCGGCCGCGCTCAGCTCGCGTACTTGGGGGACGTTGGCGAACCACCACAGCGTCCCGTCGGGCGCCTTCATGTGGCAGTAGAACGCGTCCCGCCCGAAGTACATGGCCATGGTCCCGACTTCGCCGCCGACGTCGGGCGCTCGGTCGGCGGCCGCCCAGCCGCCGGTGTTGAGCAGCGGAATGTAGCGCGGCTTCGGCGCCTTCGGATCCACCAGCCGGCGGGTCGCCGACAGCAGGCCGTCCGCGCCGATCAACAGGCCGCCGTCGGCGGTCGTACCGTCGTCGAACACTGCGGTCACGCCGCCGGCCGTCGCGTACGCATCGGTCAGCCGGTGGCCGTATTCGATCGTCACGCCGCGCCGCAGTGCCTCGTCCCGCAGCGCCCGGTAGAGGTCGGCCCGGGTGATCGTGCGGCTGGTCAGCGTGTCCTCGCGGGGTGGCGCCGAGGCGAACCCGCCCAGCCGCCGGCCCTTGCCGGTGAAGAACTCGAAGCGGGGGCAGTCGAACCCCTGGCCCGCCAATATGGGCAGCAGATCCAGCTCGTGCAGCGCTCGCTGGCCGTTGACCGCGACGGTGAGGAAGGCGCCCACGCCGTCAGCGGCGTAGTCGTACGCCTCGTGCACGGTCACCTCGATGCCGGCCTTACGCAGGGCCATCGCGGTGACCGGGCCGGCGACGCCCGCTCCGATGATCACCGCTCGCGGTGCCTTCTTAATAGTCATGGAATGACTATACATTCTATGACTAAGAGCTAGTCAAGCCTCTAGGATGTGCTCATGGCAGAACGGCGCTCTCCGCTGGCGATGGTCGTGTTGTCGTTGCTGGCCGAGGCGCCGATGCACGCGTACGGGATGCAGCAGCTGATCAAGTCGCGGCGCAAGGACGAGGTCGTCAACGTCGCCCAGCGCAACAGCGTGTATCAGGCGATCGAGCGGCTGCTGCGCGATGGCTACATCCAGGTACGCCATACCGCCCGCGAGGCCGGCCGCCCCGAGCGTACGGTCTACGAGCTGACCGATTCCGGCCGCGCGATGCAGGAGGAGTGGCTGCGCAGCATGCTGTCCACGCCGGCCCGGGAGTTTCCCGAGTTTCCGGCCGCGCTCGCCTTCGTCACGACGCTGCCCGCCGAGGATGTCCAGCGGCGGCTGGAGATGCGGATCGCCGCGCTAGAGGACCGGCTTGCGCGCGTACGCGCGGACGCCAAGGTGGGTCAGGACATGCGCCTGCCGCGGATCTTCCTCATCGAGGGCGAGTACGAAGCGGCGATGGTACGCGCCGAACTGGCCTACGTACGCAAGCTCGTCGATGACTTCCGCGACGGCCGGCTCACGTGGACGCCGGAGTGGCTCGCCGCGGTCAGCGCGCAGTTTGAAGGCTGAATTGCACAGATAGACGGCTGAATACCGTACACAAGGGATGTCGGGATGGTGACCGACCTGGCTGGGTACGGGCTCTTACGCTTCGCCGATGACGCCTCCGAAGGCACCACAGCAGGCCATCATCATGGCCGGATTCGATTACCAGGGCGGCGGGGTCGACTTTCCCGCGATTGCTCGCAACCGCCGGGACCGCCTGATCGCCGCCCACCCGGACCTGACGGTCACGATCATGGACATCGGCGCCGGAACGGTGACGGTCAGCTCGGTCGCGATGGGCGCGTCAGGACCGATCCGATCCGTGGCGTCGACCACGACGCACTCACCCGTGACAGCCAAGAACTACTCCCGAGGTCTTCGGCACCACACCGAGTTCGACCGTGACCAGGCCGGCCGCATGTCCATCACCGACCTCTACAAGACGGTCGCCGCGGTCGGTGCCGGCCCGGCCGCCGGCACGCTCGTGGAGGTCAGCGTGTTCAGCCACGGCTTCTGGGACGGTCCGGTACTGGTCAACAGTTATGACCACTACACCGGGCGGCCCGAGCGCGACCCCGATGACAAGGACGGCCGGGTGGCGAAGGATTTCCGTGCGCCGAACCTGACAGCCGCCCAGCTGGCCCAGTTCCGGGCCGCGTTCGCGGCCGGCGGGCTGTGGTGGAACTGGGGGTGCAGCTTCACCGATTCCTACCGCCAGGTGACGCATCGCTTCGTGAACAGCACCGCGTACAAGAGCACGCCCGCCGGTACGCTCCCCGACACGACGCGGATCCGGTTCGACTTCCCGCAGGCGATGGCCGACGACTTCTACGGCGACGACACCGTCTTCTTCCCGCAGGCCACCCGGGTGACATCAGCCGGCGTCACCGTCTATAAGGACCTGGTCTTCGAACGGACGGTCAAGGACATCAAGGAGTTCTTCCAGCGCGGGGCCAGCGACTCCTACCACATGGCCGTCGCGCGGGCGGCCGGCGTACCGGTCCACGGTGCGTTCCTGGGCACGTACTCGGATTACGAGTGGAACGACAAGCGCATCAAGCTTCCGCTGATGGTCATCCCGCGGGACAAGACCGTCTACGGCACGAACTTCGGCCGGTACATCACCATGTGGGTCAAGGATCTCGGATTCGCCGAGGACCCCGAGGGCCACGGCTACGGTACCTACCGCCCGTGACGGCTACTCCCAGCGGTCGCCCGTGATGCGCTCGTAGACCTCGATGTAGCGGGCCCGGGTCGCGGCCACGATCTTGTCCGGGATCTCCGGTGCCGGCGGCTTCTTGTCCCAGCCGGTGCCGGCCGCCCAGTCCCGGAGGAACTGCTTGTCGAAGGCGTGCTGGGCGCGGCCGGGCGCCCACTCGGCCAGCGGCCAGAAGCGCGAGGAGTCCGACGTCAGCACCTCGTCGCCGAGCACCAGCCGGCCGCCGGCGTCCCAGCCCAGCTCGATCTTCGTGTCGGCGATGATGAGGCCGCGCTCGGCCGCGATCTCGGCACCGCGCCGGTAGACCTCCAGCGTGATCCGGCGCAGTTCGGCCGCGATCTCGGCGCCCTCCTGGGCCACGACGTCGGCGTACGTGATGAACTCGTCGTGCTGGCCGGGCGGCGCCTTGGTCGTCGGCGTGAAGACCGGCTCGGGCAGCCGCGACCCCTCGACCAGACCCTCGGGCAGCGCGACACCCGAGATGCTGCCGGTCGCCCGGTATTCGGCGAGCCCAAGCCCGGCCAGGTAGCCACGCGCGATGCACTCGACCGAGACCATTCGCAACTTCTTGCAGCGCACGGCTCGGCCGGCCCACTCCGGCGGCACGTCGGTCGCCGAGATCACGTGGTTCGGTACGACGTCGGCCAGGCGATCGAACCACCACAGGGACAGTTGCGTGAGGATCTTCCCGCGGTCGGGGATCGGCGTCGGCAGGACGACGTCGTAGACCGAGATCCGGTCCGAGGCGACCAGGATCAGGTCATCGCCGTCCTGGTAGACGTCCCGGACCTTGCCGGAGTGCAGCAGCTCCACGACCGTTCCTCTCGTCGCCGGCGATGCGGCTGGGCTGGGGTTCCGCCGACGATCGTATAGAACCGGACCGAGTACCGGTGGTCCGAGCGGCTGCCTGCAAGATTTTGCAGCAACATTGGCGGTGTACGGCAGACCTTGCGATGACCTTTCAATTGCGCGTATGTTGCGGGCGAGCGAGTTTGTGTGCCACCGACCCCCGAGGTATCCGATGCCCTCCCTGCCGCATATCGCCGCCAGCCTGCTCCTCGTCGCCACCCTCACCGGCCAGCCGCCCGCCGCTTCCACCCGGGAGCCGTCCGCCGCGGAACTGGCGGCGATGGGCCAGCCGGCCGGCCGGCCGAGCGAGCAGTTCTACTTCGTCCTGCCGGACCGGTTCGCCAACGGCGATCCCAGCAACGACCGGGGCGGCCTGCCCGGCGACCGCCTCCAGACCGGCTATGACCCCACCGACAAGGGCTTCTATCACGGCGGCGATCTCCAGGGCGTGATCGACCGGCTGGACTACATCGAGGGCCTGGGCACCACCGCGATCTGGCTCGCACCGGTCTTCAAGAACCGGCCCGTGCAGGGCAGCGGCAGCGATGTGAGCGCCGGGTACCACGGCTACTGGATCAATGACTTCACCCAGGTCGATCCGCACTTCGGCAGCAACGCCGACCTCAAGCGGCTGGTGCAGCTCGCGCACGGCCGCGGCCTGAAGATCTACCTCGACGTCATCGTCAACCACACCGCCGACGTCATCCAGTACGCCGAGAACCGCTACGACTACGTGGACAAGAAGACGAGCCCCTACACGGACAAGCGCGGGCACGCCTTCGAGGACGCCAACTACGCCGACGGGACGCAGGGCTTCCCCAAGGTGGACGGCAACGCCGGCCCGTACACGCCGGTGTTCGCGACCGCGGCGGACAAAACCGTGAAGAAGCCGGCCTGGCTCAACGACCCGGCGCTGTACCACAACCGCGGCAACTCCACCTTCAGCGGCGAGAACTCGACCTACGGCGACTTCTTCGGCCTCGACGACCTGTGGACCGAGCGGCCCGACGTGGTCAGCGGCATGACGAAGATCTACCAGGACTGGATCGGCTCGACCGGGGTCGACGGGTTCCGCCTCGACACCGTCAAGCACGTGGACATGCCGTTCTGGCCGCGCTTCAGCCAGGGCATCACGAACTATGCAGCCGCGCATGGCCGGCCGGACTTCTTCATGTTCGGCGAGGTCTTCAGCGCCGACCCGGCCTACGCCTCCACGTTCGTCCGCCAGGGCGGCCTGCCGGCCACATTGGACTTCGCGTTCCAGGCCGCCGCGCAGGGCTTCGTCACCGGCGGCAGCGGTCAAGGACTGGCCGACCTCTACGCCGCGGATCCGTACTACTCCGCGCGGGACACCGATGCGAACGCGATGCCGACGTTCCTCGGCAACCACGACATGGGCCGTATCGGCAGTTTCATTTCCCGGTCTGGTGTGGACAGTTCGACGTACCTGGACCGCGACCGGCTCGCGCACGAGCTGATGTTCCTCACCCGCGGCCAGCCGGTCGTCTACTCCGGCGACGAGCAGGGCTTCACCGGCCCCGGCGGGGACAAGGACGCGCGCCAGGACCTGTTCGCCAGCCGGGTCGCCGACTACCTCGACGACGACCTGCTCGGCACCGACCGCACGCATGCGGTCGACAACTACAACCCCGAACACCCGCTGTACCAGGCCATCGCGCGCCTCGGTCAGCTCCGCGCGGCGCACTCCGGCCTTTCTACGGGTACGCAGACCACGCGCTTCGCCGGCGACGGTGTCTTCGCGTTCAGCCGCCTCGACTCGGCGCAACGGATCGAGTACGTGGTCGCCGCCAACGGGGCAACGGCGCCGAAGACCATCACCGTCGGCACGGCATCCGGTGCGAACGCGGCGTACGACCAGATCTACCCGAGCGCCGGGAGCGGGCCGAGCACCGGCGCCGACGGCAAGCTGACGGTGACCGTACCGGCTCTGTCCACTGTGGTGCTTCGGGCTCAGCGGCCCGTCGCCCCGGTCACCGGTACGCCCACCATCACGATCACCGGGCCTGGCGACGGAGCGAAGGTAGCGACGCAAGCGCGCGTCAGCGCGAGCGTCGCGGACGCCGACCCGACCGCCACGGTGACGTTCGCCGCTCAGGTAGGAAGCGGCGCATGGCGTCTGCTGGGAACCGCCACGCATCCGGACGCCGACGGCAAGTACACGGTGATGCACGACCTGACCGGATTGGGCGGCACGACACCGGTGAAATACAAGGCGGTGGTCAACAGCCTCGGCCGGCTGGCCACCGACGAGTCGGCCATCACCGTCGCCACCGCGATCCAGGGCGCGCAGCGGGAGTACGTGCTCGTGCACTACCGGCGTACCGACGGTGACTACGCGACCTGGGGACTTTACAACTGGGGCGACTCCGACCCCTCCTCGCAGCACCCGTGGCCGCAGGGGCAGCCGTTCGCCGGTGAGGACTCCTACGGCCGGTTCGCCTGGGTCAAGGTCCGGCCGGGCGCGACCAACGTCGGCTTCCTCGTGGTCAACTCCGACGGCGTCAAGGACGTCGAGGCCGATCGCAGCCTCGACCCCAGCCGGGTCGGCGAGATCTGGCTGAAGCAGGGCGACCCGGCGCAGTTCCAGTCGCCGGCCGCGGCGCTGGGCTACCAGACGATCCGCTACCACCGCAACGACGGCGACTACTCCGGGTGGGGCCTGCACCTGTGGGGCGACGGCATCGCCCACGGCACCGACTGGGGCTCGCCGATGCCGCCCACCGGAACGGATGCGTTCGGGGCGTTCTGGAACGTCGAGCTGACCGACCCGACCAAGGTCGTCAACTTCATCGTCCACAAGGGAGACACGAAGGATCCCGGCCCCGATCAGTCGGTCGACCCGACGCAGGGCACCGACGCCTTCATCATGAGCGGCGAGAACGCCGTGTACGCCTCCGAAGCGGCCGCCTCCAAGGTCGCGGTGCTGCACTATCGGCGTACGGACGGCAACTATGCGGGCTGGGGCCTGCACCTGTGGGACGGCGCGGCCACACCGACCGACTGGGGATCGGCGATGCCGCCCACTGGAACGGACGCGTACGGTGCGTACTGGCGGGTGCCGCTCACTCCGGGTGCGACCGCGCTGAGCTACATCATCCACAAGGGCGACGAGAAGGACCTGCCCGAGGATCAGAAGCTCACGTTCTCGGCCAGCGGCAACGAGGTCTGGATCCAGCAGGCCACCCGCGGCTACCTGCGGCCGCAGGTCAAGAGCGCGCCCCGTGACATCGACCTGACCCACTCGTACGCCCAGTGGATCGACCGCTCCACGATCGTATGGAACAAGGGCGAAACCGACGGCAAGGTCTACGATCTCGTGGTCGCGCCCCACGGCGGAGTGTCTATTGAGGACGGCCACCTCACCGGCGACTACACGGCGATCCGGATGGCGGCCAAGCCGAACGGCCTCACGGAGAAGCAGCGCGCCGCCTATCCGCACCTCTGGAACTATCACGCGTTCGACCTCGACGCCACCAAGGAGACCCTCAAGGCGCAGCTGATCGCGGTCGAGAAGGACCACGAGGGCACGATCCTCTCGGCGACCGGGGTTCAGATCGCCGGAGCCGTCGATGATTGGTACGCCTCCGCGGCGTACACCAAACTGGGTCCGAACGTGACGGCGACCGCGACGCGCGCGGCGATCTGGGCCCCGACGGCGACCGGCGTCGCCCTGGAGCTGATGGACACGCCGACCTCGCCGGTACAACTGGTGGCGATGCGGCGCGATGACACCACCGGCGTCTGGAGCGTGACCGGTCCGCGCAGCTGGAACGGCAAGTACTACCGGTTCCAGGTGACCGCCTACCAGCCGGCCACGCGAGCCTTCGTGACCGCGAGCGTGACGGATCCCTACTCGCTGTCGCTGGCGGTGAACTCGACCGCGAGCCAGTTCGTCGCGCTGTCGGACGCGGCGCTGAAGCCGGCCGGCTGGGACGCGCTGCGCAAGCCCGTGATGAAGGGGCGGCCGCAGATCCAGGAGGTGTCGGTACGCGACTTCTCCATCTCCGACACCACCGTCCCGGCCGAGCAGCGCGGCACCTATCTCGCGTTCACCGCGGCGGATTCGGCCGGCCTGAAGCACCTTCGGGAGCTGTCCGGAGCCGGCGTGACGCACCTGCACCTGCTGCCGACGTTCGACTTCGCGACCACTCCGGAGCGGCGGGCCGACCAGGCGCAGCCCGCCTGCGACCTGCCGTCGCTGCCTCGGGACTCGTCCGCCCAGCAGGATTGCATCAACGCGGTACGCGACACCGACGGCTACAACTGGGGCTACGATCCGCTGCACTACACCGTCCCAGAAGGCGGGTACGCCGTCGACCCCTCCGCCGCGCGCATTCGCGAGTACCGGCAGATGGTCGCCGGCATCAACGGATCCGGGCTGCGGGTTGTGGCGGACGTGGTCTACAACCACACGTCGGCGTCGGGCGTCGCCCGCGGGTCGATCCTCGACCAGATCGTCCCCGGCTACTACCACCGGCTCATGGCGGACGGCACCGTCGCGACCTCGACCTGCTGCGCCAACACCGCGACCGAGCACACCATGATGGGCAAGCTGGTCGTCGACTCGGTCGTCACGTGGGCGCGGGAGTACAAGGTGGACGGGTTCCGGTTCGACCTCATGGGCCACCACCCGAAGGCCAACATCCTCGCCGTACGCCGGGCGCTCGACGATCTGACCGTCGGCCGCGACGGTGTCGACGGCAAGAAGATCGTGCTCTACGGCGAGGGCTGGAACTTCGGCGAGGTCGGCAACGACGCCCGCTTCGAGCAGGCGACACAGGCGAACATGGCCGGCACCGGGGTCGCAACGTTCAGCGACCGGCTGCGCGACGCGGCTCGCGGCGGCGGCCCGTTCGACGGCAACCCAGGACTCCAAGGCTTCGCGTCCGGCCTGTGGTCGGACCCGAACGGCGACCCGGTGAACGGATCGGCCGCCGACCAGCGGGCCCGGCTGCTGCACCAGGAGGACCTGATCCAGCTCGGCCTGGCCGGCAACCTGCGGTCCTACTCGTTCCGGTCGGCCGCGTCCGGTTCGGTCGTCACCGGTGCGCAGGTCGACTACAACGGCTCCCCGGCCGGCTACACGTCGGCACCGGCCGAGGCAGTGACCTATGTGGACGCTCATGACAACGAGATTCTCTACGATGCGCTGACCTACAAGCTGCCGGCGTCGACGCCGGCCACGGATCGGGCCCGGATGCAGGTGCTGGCACTGTCCACAGTGGCGATGTCGCAGGGCACCGGGTTCGTCACGCTGGGATCGGACCGGCTGCGGTCCAAGTCGCTGGACAAGAACTCCTACAACTCCGGCGACTGGTTCAACGCGATCCGCTGGGACTGTTCTTCGGGGAACGGGTTCGGGATCGGGTTGCCGCCGGCCGCGGACAACTCGTCGCGGTGGGCGTACGCGCGGCCGCTGCTGGCCGACCCGGCGCTGACCCCGTCGTGCGCCGCCGTGGACCTGGCGTCGGCGCGGTACGCCGAGATGATGCGCATCCGGTCGGAGTCGCCGGTGTTCAGCCTGCCGACTACGGCCGCGGTGCAGGAGCGCGTCTCCTTCCCGCTGTCCGGTACGCCGTCCGCAGCACCGGGCGTCATCACGATGGTGCTCGACGCTCGCGGGCTCGGTGGGGCGTACCAGCGGTATGTGGTGGTGTTCAACTCGACGCCGTCGACGGTCAACCAGACCGTGGCCGGGGCCGGGTGGCGACTGCACCCGACGCTGGCCACGTCGGCGGACCCGGTGCTGCGTACGGCATCCGCGGCCGGCTCGACGCTGACGGTGCCGGGCCGCAGCGTGGCGGTCTTCGTCCAATAGCAGCGACAGCAAACGGCCCGCCGCATGCATGCGGCGGGCCGTTTGCTGTCGCTCAGTGCTCGGATCAGCCGGGCAGGCGCGGACCGGCCTCCCGCTGGGCGGCGAGCCACGACTCCACTTCGGCACTGGTCCGCGGCAGGCCGCCGGACAGGTTGACGCAGCCCTCGGCGGTCACCATCACGTCGTCCTCGATGCGGATGCCGATGCCGCGCAGCTCCGCGGGGACCAGCTCATCCTCCGGCTGGAAGTACAGGCCCGGCTCCACGGTGAGGACGTAGCCCTCGTTCAGCTCGCCCTTGTTGTAGTTCTCCGGGCGGGCGTTGGCGCAGTCGTGCACGTCCAGGCCGAGCATGTGGCCGAAGCCGTGCAGCGTCCAGCGGCGGTAGACCACCGAGTCGTCGCTCATCGCCTCGTCGACCGAGCACGGCAGGATGCCCAGATCCGCCAGGCCCTCGGCGAGCACGCGCATGCACGTCTTGTGCACGTCGGTGAACTTCACGCCCGGCTTGATGGAGTCCATGCCGGCCTGCTGCGAGGCGTAGACGAGGTCGTAGATCTGCTTTTGCAGCGGCGTGAAGGTGCCGGACACCGGGATCGTGCGGGTCACGTCGGCGGTGTAGAGGTTGCGGTTCTCCACACCCATGTCCATCAGCAGCAGCTCGCCCGGCGTGGTCCGGCCGTCGTTGCGGATCCAGTGCAGGATCGTGGCGTGGGCGCCGGAGCCGACGATGGAGGAGTAGCCCACGGCGTTGCCGTCGTGGCGGGCGCGCAGGCCGAAGACGCCCTCGATCAGCCGCTCGGAGACGGCGCGGTCGGCCGGGATGATCCGGGCCACGTCCTCGAAGCCGCGTACGGTCGCGTCGATGGCGTCCTGCAGCTGGGCGATCTCCCAGGCGTCCTTGACGAGCTTGTGCTCCGACAGGGTCCAGGCCAGCTCGCGGTCGCGGTCGAGGGGCTCGGTCACCGGACCGTCGTCGGTCTGCCGGGTGGTGGTCGTACCCCACTTGAGGACCGACGCGTCGACGCGGTGATCGAAGCCGCGCAGCACGCGGGTCGATTTCGCGGCCAGGCCGGCCAGCACCTCGGGCAGGTCGGCCAGGTTGGCCGTCTTCACGCCCAGTTCGGTGGCCTTCTCGCCGAGGGTGTGGCGCCGGCCGATCCACAGCTCGCCGTAGAGGCGGTCCTTGAAGAACTCGTCGGTGTCGCGCGGTGAGCGCGGGCGGACGAACAGCGTGGCCTCGCCGCCGGGGTGCACGAGCAGCACGCTCTCCGGGTCGGCCTCGCCGGTCAGGTAGAAGAAGTCGCTGCCCGGCCGGAACTCGTAGTTGGTGTCGTTGGCCCGGACCTGCTCGTGGCCGCTGGGGATGACCAGGGTCTCGCCCGGGAGGGCCTCGGCCAGGCGGGCTCGGCGAGCGGCGTAATTCGGCGCCGCCTCGGTCGGCTTCACCGGCAGCTCGGTGTCGCGCCACCCGGTCCGCATGAACTCCAGGAACTTCTGCGGGTACGCCGGGTCGTGCGTCTGCTCGGCCTTCTTCGTGCCCTCGTCGGTAGCGCTCTGCTCGGCCGGGGTCTCCGCGCCTTCAGCGGCTTCGGTCATGGTGGCCGTCCTCCCTTTCTCGCGCGTCGCCGCGCAGCCACACCTCCCTTAGACCCTACTCCGATCAAGGGCGTGACAAGATGTCCCCATGTGCGGGATCCTTGCCTTCTTCAGCTCGACCGGCGACGCTCTGCGGCACGAGCGTGCGCTCGCGGACGCCCTTGAATGCGTACACCACCGGGGTCCGGACGAGACCGGCCTGGAGGCGGTCGGGCTGGACGCGATCTTCGCGCACAAGCGTCTGTCGATCATCGATGTCGCCCTCTCCCACGAGCCGCTGCAGTACGCCAACGGCCGCTACGTGCTCACGTTCAACGGTGAGATCTACAACTACCTGGAGCTGCGCGAGGAGCTGGCCCGCGAGTTCGGCGCCGAGTTCGCCACCAACGGCGACGGCGAGGCCATCGTGGCCGGCTACCACTACTGGGGCGAGCAGGTCCTCGACCGCTTGCGCGGCATGTTCGCCTTCGTCATCTGGGACCGCCTGGAGCGCCGCGCGTTCGGCGCCCGCGACCCGTTCGGCATCAAGCCCATGCATTACCTGGAGACGGCCGCCGGGCTCTACCTCGCTAGCGAGAAGAAGGCGCTGCTGCCCTTCGCAGCATCGGCGACGGCCGGGGACGCCGGGGTCGACACCGCCAACCTCTCGCACTACTTGACGCTGCAATACGTGCCCGAGCCGCGGACGCTGCACAAGGGCATCGCCCGCATCGGCTCCGGCGAGTGCCTGACGTGGACCGCTGAGGACGGCGTACGCACCCGGCGCTATTACCGGCCGCAGTTCCGGCCGACGCCGACCGACAATCCGCAGGCGCTCTTCGACCGCATCCGCGACACGTTGCGGGAGAGCGTACGCATGCACATGCGGTCGGACGTTCCGGTCGGCGCGTTCCTGTCCAGCGGCATCGACTCGACCGCGGTCGTGGCGCTGGCCCGCGAGTTCAACCCCAACATCCTGACCTTCACGGTGGGGTACGACGTCGAGGGCTACTCCGAGATCGATGTGGCCCAGGACTCCGCGCGCCACCTGGAAGTGACGACGATCCCGACCAAGATCGGCCCGCGCGAGATGATGGAGACGCTGCCGAAGATCGTCTGGCATCTCGACGACCCGGTGGCCGACCCGGCGCTCGTACCGCTGTACTTCGTGGCCAAGAAGGCCGCCGAGCACGTGACCGTCGTGCTCTCCGGCGAGGGCGCGGACGAGTTCTTCGGCGGCTACACGATCTACCGCGAGCCGCTGTCGCTGGCTCTCGTCAACGACCTGCCCGACCCGGTCCAGAAGGGCCTGCGGGCGATGTCGAAGGTCATACCGCAGGGCGTGAAGGGCAAGAGCTTCCTGGAGCGGGGCACGACCCCGATCGAGGCCCGCTACTACGGCAACGCCCGCATGTTCACCGAGGCCGAGAAGCAGCGGCTGATGCGCCGCTACGACCCGTCGGTGCGCTACACCGACGTCACGGCGCCGATCTACGCCGAGGTGCCCGACCTCGACGACGTGACCACGATGCAGTACGTCGACCTCTACACGTGGCTGCGCGGCGACATCCTGGTCAAGGCCGACCGCATGTCGATGGCGCACTCGCTGGAGCTGCGCGTACCGTTCTTGGACCGCGAGGTCTTCGACATCGCCGCGACCGTGCCGGTGGACCTGAAGCTGCCGCCGCGCTCGGACCAGACCAAGTACGCCATGCGCCAGGCGTTGCAGGGCGTAGTGCCGCCGGCCATCGTCAACCGCAAGAAGCTGGGCTTCCCGACGCCGACGCGGGTATGGCTGGCCGGCGAGATGTTCGAGTGGGCGCGGCACATCTTCGCCACCTCCGGCGCGGGCGCGCTGCTCGACCTGAACTACGCCGACCGGCTGCTGCAGGAGCACAAGGACGGCACCGCCGACCACTCCCGCAAGATCTGGACGGTCCTGGTGTTCTGCGTCTGGCACGCGATCTTCGTTGCCCGTACGCTCGACCCGGGCATCGAGCGCAACCAATCAGCTCTGCTCACCAAGCCGGTGGTCGGTTCCATGGTCTCCTAGGAGGCACGCGCCCATGCCCCCCGCCAGACCCGCGGCCGTTCTGGGGGAGGCCCTGGTCGACCTCCTCGAACAGCCCGGCGGCGCGCTGCTCCCCATGGTGGGCGGCGCGCCGCTCAACGTCGCGGTCGGCCTCGCCCGTCTGGGTACGCCGGCCCGGCTCATCACCGCCGTGGGCTCCGATGCCTTCGGAGACCGCATCCGGGACCTGCTCACCGCGTCCGATGTGGATACTTCCGGCGTCGCGGTCGTACCCGGGCCGACACCGCTGGCCGTCGCGACTTTTCGCGGCGCCGAACCGAGTTTCGCCTTCTACGGCGACCCGCCCGCGTACGCCCACGTCACTTCGTCCGATGTGGACCTGGCCGGTATCGCCTCGGCGCCGGTCATATACGCCGGCTCCATCGCCCTCGCCACACCGATGTTCGACGCCGTACGCGCCGCGTGGGCAATCCCCGGACCGGTGCGCGTCCTCGATCCCAATCTGCGCCCGTTCATCATGGCTGACCCAACCGCCTCTGTCCGCGTACAACGGAGGGTTGAGGAGCTGGCGTCCACCGCGGACCTGGTGAAGCTCTCGGACGCCGACGCGCGATTGCTGTACGGGCCGATTTCCCCGACGGCGGCCGCGCTGCGCCTGCGAGCCCTGGGTGCGCGCAGCGTGATGGTGACCCTGGGCGCGGCCGGGGCGACGCTGCTGCGGCCGGATCGCGGGCAGCGGCCGCCGGAGCTGCTGGACACCGTGCTCCATCGCACGGACCGCGTGTACGCCCTCCCGGCCCGGCCGGGCCCGGTGGTGGACACGACCGGATGCGGTGATTCGGTGACCGCGGCGATGATGCACCGGCTGGCGCGGGGCCTGGCCGATGACGACGGCGAGTGGCTGGAGGCGCTTGAGTTCGCGCTGAAGGTCGCCGCGCACGTGGCCGCGCGGCCGGGCGGGGCGACGGCGATGCCCTACGCGCGCGAGGTTCTCTAGGCGGGCGTCGAGTCCGGGTCTTACAGCGGGCGTCGAGTCCGGGTC
>Ga0114129_10001147_pt1 | contig 35062 bp, 25 predicted proteins | sample RhiMetdeltSRZDD1_FD_80071 | JGI IMG/M metagenome (GOLD analysis project Ga0114129, IMG submission 80071) | Populus rhizosphere microbial communities from Tennessee, USA - Rhizosphere MetaG P. deltoides SRZDD1 (version 2) (version 2) | ecosystem: Host-associated > Plants > Roots > Rhizosphere >...
CACTCGATGTTCGCCGACCCGGCAGTCGCCGCCGTGTTCGCGCTGCAGGGTGGCTATGGCACGCCGCGGCTGCTCGACCGGATCGACTACGACCTCGTCCGGCGCAATCCGAAGATCCTCCTCGGGTTTTCGGACATCACCGGTCTCCACCTCGCGATCGGAAAGAAGGCGGGTCTCGTGACGTTTCACGGCCCCAACATGCTCGGCTCCCTGCCTCCGCGCACGTTCGAGCTGCTGAAAAAGGCACTCTTCGTCCCGGAGCCGCTCGGCGAGGTGACCAACCCGGAGGAGGCGGACCCGCTCTCCGCCGAGTTCCCTCTGCACACGGTGTCGCCCGGGATCGCGCGCGGTCGGATGGTCGGAGGAAACCTGACGCTCGTCTCCGCCACGATGGGGACGCCCTTCGAGATCGAGACGAAGGGCCGGATCCTGCTCGTCGAGGACACCGGCGAGGCGCCGTACCGGATCGACCGGATGCTCGTGCAGCTGAAGCTCGCCGGCAAGCTCCAGGAGACCGCGGGAATCGTCTTCGGGACGTGCTCGGACTGCGCGCCTTCCCGCTCGAGCTTCGAGCTCACGCTGTCGCTCTCCGAGGTCCTCGACGAGCTTCTCGGGCCGCTCGGAAAGCCGGTCCTCGCGGGTCTCGTCTTCGGTCACACGAAGGAGAAGGCGATCATTCCTCTGGGAGTCGAGGCGGAGCTCGACGCCGGCGCGAAGCGCCTGACGATCGTGGAGGCGGCGACGGTCCGCGGCTAACCGCCCTTTCTGTCATTCCGAGGAGCGAAGCGACGAGGAATCTGGCAGCTTGGACAACACCAGATCCCTCGCTACGCTCGGGATGACCGAGGGAGGGAAACGAAACGGGCGGGGTCGCCCCCGCCCTGATGTTGCGAAATGAGGAGGCGGGTGCAGGTCCGCAGGACCTGTCCCCGCGACGTTTAGAAATCGTACCTTCCGGCGATCTGGAACGTCCGCGGCGTGCCGACTCCCGTCAGCGCGAGGAAGCCCGCGGCCGGCGTCTGTGCCGGTCCCCACACGTTGCTCGGATAGAAACGGTTCGGGCTGTTCGAGCAGTTGAAGCACTCGATCAAACCCGTCAGATCTCCCGGTCCGATCCGGAACGCCTTCGAGAGCCGCAGGTTCAAAGACCGGAAGTTCGGCTGCCGGAAGCTGTTGCGGTCGAAGTGGTTGCCCGTGGCGAGATTCGTCGGCCGATCCGTTCCCGGGACGCCGTCTCCGTTGACGTCCGCGTTGATGATCGCGTTTCTTGTCGACCCGGTGTTGTACACGAAGGACCCGGAGAGCCCGAGCCCCCAGAACGGGGTGTCCCACACCGCGCTGATCCCGGTCTTCCACGTCTGGTCGCGCGCCGAATACCCCCAGTTCAAGTCGAGGTTGTTGTAGTCCTCGGCCTGGATCCCGGCGAAGTTGCGCTCGTTCGAGTCGTTGTCGCGGTCCTTCGACCACGTCACTCCCGCGTTCATGCTGAAGCGGTCGGTGAAGTGCCGCTGAAACTGCAGGGTCGCGGCGTAGTAGATCGCCTTCGCGTCCGACTTGCTCGTGATGATCGTGCCGTAGTACGGATACGGCTGGGTCGAAGCGGTCGTGTTGTAGTGCGGCAGCAGGTTGGTCGACGTGGTTCCGTCGTACCGGCGGTTGATGTCGATCAGCCGCTGCAAGTGGTGGCCCTTCGCGTAGACGAGCTCCAAGTTCGCGGCGGTTCTCGAGAAGACCTCCCGCTCGAGGCCGAGAGTGATCCGGTCGGTGTACGGGTTCCGGAAATTCGGATCCACCCAGAAGACGCCGGGTCGCGTCGGGTTGGGGACCGCGAGGAAGTTGATTCTCTCGACTCCGACCGGATTCCACGCGTCTCCCCAATCGGGCGACAGCGGGTCGGTCGGAGGACCGGTCACGACGCCGCCGCTCTGCGTCGCGTTGACGGTGTACTGGGTCGCCCGGATGCCATTCGAGGTGAACGGCTGGACCCACAGGAGGAGCGGCGTCCGGCTCCAGAAGCGGCCGGCGGTGAGGCGGACGACGCTCTTGGTGTCCAGGGCGTATGAGATTCCGAGCCGCGGCGACCACGCCTTGTCCTCGTCCGGAATGCGGCCGGTCAGGCGGAAGGAGCCGTTCGGGTTCTGGTCGAACGGGTTCAGGATCGCGTCGTCCGGGTTGTCGAGCTTCTCCCAGCGGACTCCGGCCGTGACGGTCAGCTTGGGCGTGACGAACCACTGGTCCTGCGCGAAGAACGCGAGCTCTTTCTGCTCGAGCGACGCGGCTCCGCCTTCGTCGGACGTCCGCCCGCCGAGTCCTCCGAACTGGCGGTACTGCGACCACTTTCCGGCGAGCAGGTCCGCCTTGTTGTTGAAGATGAACACGCCGCGCCAGTTGCCCTTGAAGATCTGGGACAGGTCGTTGAAGTTGTACTCGCCGCCGACCTTCACGACGTGCTCTTTGACGAGATAGGTGACCGTGTCGCCGACCGCCTTCTTGTGCGTAGTCGTCACGATCGGCAGGAAGCTGACCTCTCCGTAACGGTTGACGCCGAGCTGGATCTCGGGAAGGTTCAACCCCTTGTCCTTGCGCGGCGTGTCTTCCTTGACGTAGTTCAGGTTCAGGTCGTTCAACAGGCTCGGCATGAACTGCGCCGAGTAGTTGCCGACGTACGCGTAGGTGCGTAATCCCTCGATCCCGTTGTAGCTCGCGGTGCGGGTCTGCGAGTCGGACGTGCCGTTGATGCCTTCGTAGTCGTTCACGTTCGCGCGAACCATGAACCGGTGCGCGGACCCCGCCTGGAAGTCGAGGCGCCCGAACGCGACCCAGCCGTCCTGCGTCTGAGCGTACGTGTCGGGGGAGGCGAGCACCGGATAACGGGCGAAGATGTCCGGATCGAGAACGGACGCGTTGATCGGGACTGTGATGCTCTTGTTCTGGTTGTCGAAGGACCCGAAAAAGAAGAGCCGGTCTTTCAGGATCGGTCCGCCGAGCGAAGCACCGTACTGCTCCTTCTTTTGATCGGCGGGCTCCTTTCCCTTCGTCGTGACGCCGTTGACCGTCGTGTCGGCGAAGTTGGCGATCAAGCCCTGCGGCTGGTTGTAATAGAAGGCCGAGCCGTGGAACGCGTTGGTGCCGCTCTTCGTGATGACGTTCACGACGCCGCCGCCGGTGCGCCCGAACTCGACGGACGCTCCGTTCGTGATGACGGTGAACTCCTTGATCGACTCCTGTGAGATCGAGAGCGGCGCGCGGCCTTCGGCGCCGCCCACCTGTCCGCCGAACATCGCGTTGTTGTAGTCGACGCCGTCAATCATGATGCTCGTGTTGATTCCGCGCTCGCCCGAGATCGAGATCGTTCCGCGCTCCGACTCGATCCGAACCTGAGGAGTCAGCGTCACGAGGTTCTTGAAGTCTCGCCCGCTGATCGGAAGCTGTTTGATCTCCTCGGTCGAGATCGTCGTCGACGCGGACGTGTTCGTGATCTCGACTTCCGGCACCGTGCCCCGCACCGTGACCGCCTCGGAGACCGTCGAGGACTGCATGTTGAAGTTCACCGTCTTGGGCACACCGAGAAGGAGACGAACGTTCTCGGTCGAGGCGGGGTGAAATCCGTCGAGGGTCGCCGTGATCGTGTAGCTTCCGGTGGGGAGATTCAGGGCCCGATAGAAACCGGTCGCGTCGGTGACCGCGACCACGACGAGGCCGGTCTCCTGGTTTTTCACCTCGACGGTGACGCCGGGAAGGGCGCCACCATCCGATGCCGCCGTCGCCGTTCCCGTGATTCGGCTCGTCGTGACGTCGGTCTGTGCGAACGCCGTGGTCGTGACGCCGAACGCGAGTGCCGCGACGAGGACCGAGAGTGCCCAGGCGCAGGGCCGGAGCAGAGGTCGCCGCATGGATTCCTCCTTGTTCACAGTTCCGGACTGTAAGAATGTCTGCACGACGTGAGTTGTCCCGAGGAACTTATCCGAATTCGGCGGCGCGTTGCTAGTGACTGCACAGGTCGGTGTGCAGCATTAATTTTCGGAGAGTCCGAGTGCATTTATTTGAACGGAATCTGCTCGAAAATTAACGCCGGCCTGGATTCGAATTCGATTCTTGCCGGTCCCCGTCGACCGCGTTCGTGAAGGCAGCCGACGGAATCGCGCCCGCCGGGTCGCGCCGCACTTGTGCGATGAACTTGCTGCACCAGGCGACTCGAGACTTTGGTCTTGGGACCTCCGACTCTAGACTGGCGGGCGCGTGCGGCCGCTCGACCTCGTCATCCTCTTCGGCTATCTGGCGGGGGTCGTGGCCGCCGGCGCCTTCTTCGCCCGCCGGCAGAAGACGACGGCCCAGTATTTCCTGGGGGGCCGGCGGGTTCCCTGGTGGGCGATCTCCGCCTCGATCGTCGCGACGGAGACTTCGACCATCACCTTCATTTCCGTCCCGGGCATCCTCTACCGTCCGGGCGGTGACTTCGGATTTCTCCAGCTCGTCTTCGGATATCTCCTCGGGCGAATCGTGATCTCCGTGCTCCTCATCCCGTCCTACTTCCGCCGTGAGCTCCTGACCGTCTACCAGCTCCTCCAGACCCGTTTCGGCGGAGCCGTGAAAGCGCTCGCCGCGAGCCTTTTCGTCACGATGCGGACGATCGCGGACGGCGTGCGGCTGCTCCTGACCGCGTTCGTCCTCGCTGCGGTGTACGCCGCGTTTCGCGGGGGCGACACCGCCGACGCCGCGGTGATCGCGTCCATCCTGGTCATCGGCGTCGTCATGATCCTCTTCACGTTCTTCGGCGGAATGGAGGCGGTCATCTGGATCGAGGTCGTCCAGCTCGGCATTTACGTCACGGGCGCCGCCGCGGCCGCGGTGGTCCTGCTCTCGAAGATTCCGGGAGGTTGGGCGACGGCGCGCGCGCTCGGCGAGGCCTATGGAAAGTTCCGGCTCTTCCACTTCGAGTGGGACCCGACGAAGCCGTTCACGTTCTGGGCGGGGCTCATCGGCGGATGCTTCCTCACGATGAGCACCCACGGCACGGACCAGTACCTCGTTCAGAGGTATCTCTGCACCGACAAGCCGCGCAAAGCGACCGCCGCCCTTCTGACGTCCGGGGTCGTCGTGCTCGCACAGTTCACGGGCTTCCTCCTGATCGGTCTGCTTCTCTTCGCGTTCTACCGGCCGTTCGAAAACGGCTGGGCACTCTCGGGTGATCGCGTGTTTCCCGACTTCATCACCCGGCACCTGCCGTCCGGCCTGTCGGGGCTCGTGGTCGCGGCAATTTTTGCCGCCGCGATGTCCTCCTCTCTGAATTCCATCGCCGCCACCGCGGTCTCGGACCTCTACCGTCCGCTCGCGCCCGACCGCGGCGACCGGCACTACCTGGTCGTGAGCCGCTGGCTGACGCTCGTCGCCGGGATCGCGCAGATCGGAGTCGCCGTCGGCATCCGGCACATGACCCGCTCGGCGCTCGACGCCGCCCTGTCGGTGGCGTCGATCCTGAACGGACCGGTGCTCGGGGTTTTCCTGCTCGGCGCTCTTTCGCGGCGCGCGGGGACGGCCGCGGCCTTCGCCGGGATGGCGGCGGGACTCGCCGCCGTCGTCTCGGTGTGGCTGCTCACGCCGGTCGCGTGGCCGTGGTACACGCTCATCGGGAGCATGACGACCGTGATCGTCGGGACGTTGCTCGGATCTCTCTCGCCGAAGACCGCGCGGGAAGCGATCGCGTGAAGAGTTTCTCTCTGAGGGCGATCGTCGCGGCTGCGCTCGTGATGACCGCCTGCGCGACTTCGTCGCTGCGCGGCCCGTCGGCCCTCACGCTCGACGAGAAGATCGGGCAGCTCTTCGTCTATCCCGCGACCGGTCGATTCATGAACGAGGCTTCGCCCGAATACCGCGCGCTCGTGCACCAGGTCCGCGACAACCGGGTGGGGGGCATCCTCTGGTACCTCGCCTCCGACGTCTTCGAGACGACTCGCCTGAACCGGCGCCTCCAGTCGCTCGCGGCCCGGCCGCTGCTCGTCGCCGCCGACCTCGAGGCGGGCGTCGGGATGCGCTTTCTCGATACCACCACCTGGCCCTGGCCGATGGCGGTCGCGGCGACGGGGGATCCTTCGCTCGCGGAGCGGCAGGGGAGGATCGTCGCCGAGGAAGCTCGTGCGATCGGCGTCAACCAGGTCTACGCGCCGGTCGCCGACGTCAACGTCGATCCCGCGAATCCGGCGATCAACGTCCGCAGCTACGGAGACGATCCGGAATCCGTGGGCCGCTTCGTCGCGGCGTTCGTGCGCGGCGTGCAGGCGGGCAGCGTGCTCGCGACCGCGAAGCACTTCCCGGGCCACGGCGGCACGCGGATCGACTCGCACCGCTCGCTGCCGGTCCTCTCGACGGACCGCGCCCGACTCGAGCGCGTCGAGCTCGTCCCGTTCCGCGCCGCGGTCGCGGCGGACGTCGGGGCCGTCATGACCGCGCACCTCTCCCTGCCGGCGATCGACCCGACGCGCGCGCCGGTTCGGAACCTGGCGCCGGGCGAGAACCCGTACACCGAAGACGTCGCCGAGGTCGCCCGCGACGCGACGGTCCCTGCGTCGATGTCGGCGGCGGTGGTCGAAGGGCTGCTTCGCCGGGAGCTCGGCTTCCGCGGGCTCGTGGTGACCGACGCTCTCGACATGGGCGGAATCGTCGACCACTTCGACCCGGGAGAGGCCGCGGTGCGGGCGATCCTCGCCGGAGCGGACCAGGTCCTGAAGTCGCCGGACACCGACGCGGCGATCGCCGGCGTCCGCCGAGCAGTGGCCGACGGCCGAATCTCGCAGGCACGGCTCGACCGATCGGTGGCGGCGATCCTGGCGGCAAAGCGTCGCTACCCGGCGGCGATTCCCGACCTCGAGGCCGCGTTTCGCGTCGTGGACGGTCCCGAGCACCGTGCCCTCTCCGAGGAGATCGCCCGCAAGGCGGTGACGCTCGTACGGGAGGAGGCCGGAGCTCTCCCGTTCACCCGGTCGACGCGTCTCGTGCACGTCGTCGTCAGCGACGTGCCGGCGGCGAGCCCGCCGGGCGTCGAGCTCGCGCGCCTCCTCGCCGCGGATCTTCCGGCGCCGCCGAAGACGTTCCTCCTCGATCCGAAGTTCCGTCCCGAAGAGATCGAGCCGATCCGGCGGGCCGCGGCCGACGCGGATGCGGTGCTGCTGTCGCTCTTCGTGCGGGTGCGTTCGGGGAGCGGGAAGCTCGGTCTGCCGGAGGGGGCCGGCGCGGTCGTCGAGGCGCTTTCAAAGGGTCATGCGAAGGTCGTCGCCGTCTCGTTCGGCAACCCGTACGTTGCGGCGGACCTGCCGGCTCTCGCGACGTACGTCGCGGCGTACGGCGATCAGCTCGTCATGCAGTCCGCGGTCGTGCGGGCTCTCTTCGGCGAGTCGGAAGTCTCCGGCCGGTTGCCCGTCGCGATCCCGGGATTCGCCGAGCGTGGCACCGGCATCACCCGGTCGGGATCGACGGGAACGGGGAAAAAGTCATGAAACTCGGAACCCCCGATTTCCTCGTGCTCGCGGCGTACTTTGCGATGACGCTCGCGGTCGGGCTGTACTTCGCGAGCCGCGCCCGCCGTTCGATGCTCGACTACTTTCTCTCGGCGCGGTCGATGCCGTGGTGGGTCGCCGGGACCGCCATGGTCGCGACGACGTTCTCGGCCGACACGCCGCTCGCCGTGACCGAGATGGTCGCGAAGAACGGCATCGCGGGGAACTGGCTCTGGTGGTCGATGCTCGCTTCCGGAATGCTCACGGTGTTCTTCTTCGCCAAGCTCTGGCGGCGCGCCGCCGTCGTCACCGACGTCGAGCTCGCGGAGCTGCGTTACTCGGGAAGGCCCGCGGCCTTCCTCCGCGGCGTCCGCGCGGCGTACCTCGGACTCCTCGTCAACATCATCATCATGGGCTGGGTCAACCTCGGGATGGCGAAGGTGCTCGGAGGAATGCTCGGAGTTTCGAAGTGGGCGGCGCTCGTCATCTGCCTGCTCCTGACCGCGCTCTACACGGTCGCGTCCGGATACTGGGGCGTCGCGTCCGCGAACGGCCTGCAATACCTCTTCGAGATGGGCGGCGCGATCGTGCTCGCGGTCGTTTCGGTCGGCGCGGTCGGCGGGATCGACGCGATGAAGGCGCGCATCGGAATCGCGCACCCCGCGTTCGCCGCCACGGGCGTCCGCTTCGGGTCGGCGGACGCGATCCTCTCGGTCTGGCCTCCGTCCGTCGACGCGGCGTGGGTCCTTCCGGTGATCACGTTCGCGACGCTGCTCGGGGTTTCGTGGTGGGCCTCCTGGTATCCCGGCGCCGAGCCCGGCGGCGGCGGGTACGTCGCGCAGAACATGCTCGCGTGCAAGGACGAGGGGAACGCCCGGGCGGCGGCGCTCTACTTCAACGTCGCGCACTACGCGATCCGGACCTGGCCGTGGGTCGTAACGGCCCTCTGCTCGCTCGCGATCTACGGCGGCTCGATCCGCGGCCCGTCGGGCGTCGAGGACCCGGGCCTGAACTACGTGAAGATGATGGTCGACTTTCTCCCCGGCGGACTGCGTGGATTCATGCTGGCCTCGTTCGCGGCCGCTTACATGTCCACGCAGGCCACCCAGATGAACTGGGGCTCGAGCTACCTCGTCAACGACCTCTACCGCCGCTTTCTCCGCCGGGGAGCCTCGGAACGGCACTATGTCCTCGCCTCGCGCGTCGCGACCGGGCTCACCGTCGTGCTCTCGCTCGTCGCGACGATCTTCATGAGCCAGATCAGCAAGGTCTGGGAGTTTCTGCTGACCCTCGGCGCCGGAACCGGCCTCGTCTACATCCTCCGCTGGTACTGGTGGCGCGTGAACGCGTGGTCGGAGGTCGCGGCCATGGCGTCGGCGCTCGTGACGTCCCTCGGGCTGCGGTCGCTCGGATCGCGATATCCCGCCTTCGACCCGGCGACGCCGAAGGGTTTCGCGATGACGCTCGTCGTGACGACGGCGGTCACGACCGCCGTCTGGTTGGCGGCGACGTTCGGCACCCGTCCCGAGCCGCGCGAGAAGCTCGCCGCGTTCTACGAGAAGGTGCGCCCGGCCGGGCCGGGCTGGAAGCGGATCGCGGGCGCCGCGGCGGTGGCCCAGCATCGCGGCGAAATTCCGCGCAACCTCGCCTTCTGGGTCCTCGGCACCGTGTTCGTCTACTCGATCATGTTCGCGACCGGCGCGCTCATCTTCGGACAGACTTCGCGAGCCGTCGTTTTCGGAACGCTGCTCGTGGTCTCGGGAGGCCTCCTCTTCACGGGCCTCGCGCGCGAGAGACGATGATCGTCGCCCTGGTACTCGCAGCGGCGTTGAGTTCGGTGGCGGGTAAAGGTCCGCAGGACCTGTCCCCGCGGCGACCCCAGGTGGATGCAGGGCCGCAGGGCCCGTCCCCGCGGCGGACGCAGTCCGGGGCATCCGCCGCGCGGTTGTCGCGCATCGACGCGGTCGTGGAAGAGGCGATCGCCCACGGCGACCTGCCGGGCGCGGTCGTCCTCGTCGGCCGGGGAGACCGAATCGTCTTCCGGAAGGCGTACGGCAACCGCGCCGTCGTGCCCTCCCGGGAGCCGATGACGGTCGACACGGTCTTCGACGTGGCGTCGCTGACGAAGCCGATCGCGACGGCGACGTCGGTGATGATCCTCGTCGAGCGCGGGCGGCTCGCGCTCGCCGATCCGGTCGCGAGATACATCCCCGATTTCGCGGCGGGCGGTGGCGACCGCGAGAAGGTCACGGTCGCAGAGCTCCTGACCCACCGCGCCGGGTTCGCGCCGGACGACCCGCTCGAGCTCTACACCGGAAGCCCCGAGGAAATCTTCCAGCGCAAGTACCGCCAGCCGCTCGAGTCGCCGCCCGGATCGCGTTTCCGCTACTCGGACGTCGGGTACGAGATCCTGGGCGAGCTCGTGCGAAAGGTCTCGGGGATGCCGCTCGACGAGTTTTCGGAGCAGGAGATCTTCCGCCCGCTCGGGATGAAGGACACGCACTTCCGGCCGCTCACGTCGTCGCGCTTTCTCGGAGACCGGATCGGGCTGAACGATCCCTCGCGACCGCCCGTCTCGCGCATCGCGCCGACCGAGCGGCGGGACGACCACTGGCTGCGCGGCGAAGTCCACGATCCGCGGGCGTATGCCCTCGGCGGCGTCGCCGGGCATGCCGGGGTTTTCTCGACGGCGGACGACGTGGCCCGGTGGTGCCGCATGATCCTCGCCGGCGGGCGGCTCGGGTCGGCGCGTATCCTCTCCCCGCTCGGGGTCGACGCCATGACCCGGCCGCGCTTCTACGGCGACGGGGACATGCGAGCCCTCGCGTTCGACGTTTCGACCGCCTACTCGCGCAACCGCGGCGACCTCTTTCCGCCCGGCTCGTTCGGGCACACGGGCTTCACCGGGACGTCCCTCTGGATCGATCCCTCGAGCGGCGCGTACGTCGTCTTCCTTTCCAACCGCGTGCATCCGGACGGGAAGGGAGACGTCGGCCGGGTTCGGGGTCTCGTGGCCACGATCGCGGGGTCCGCTCTGGAAGACGATACGCGGAAGTCTGCGCGCCGCCTCTCCGCGCGCGTCCCGATCCCGCGGGAGGTCCTCGCCGGCGTCGACGGACTGATCGCGGAGAACTTCCGGCCGATCGCCGGCAGGCGCGTCGCCCTCCTCACCAACGCGACCGGCCGCGCCCGCGATGGACGTTCGACGATCGAGGTGCTCGCGTCGGAGCAAGCGAAAAAGGCCGGCGTGAAGCTCGTACGGCTCTTCTCGCCCGAGCACGGAATTCGAACCGACACCGATTCGAAGGTCGCCGACGAAACGGACGGCGCGACCGGGCTGCCGGTCGTGTCCCTGTACGGCGACGGACGCCGGCCGGGCGTCGGCTCGCTCGGGGATTTGGACGCGGTCGTCGTCGACGTCCAGGACGTGGGCACACGGTTTTACACCTACATCACCACGCTGCGTTACGTCCTGGAAGATGCCGCGAAGGCGAACGTCGGCGTCGTCGTCCTCGATCGACCGGACCCGATCGGAGGAATGGCCGTCGAGGGTCCTCTCGCTGACTCCGACCGGTTGTCGTTCACCGTCCCGCACACGATGCCGGTGCGGTACGCGATGACCCCCGGAGAGCTCGCGATGCTCTACGAGGACGAGCTCCGGCTCGGCGGCCGGGTCGAGGTCGTGAAGCTCTCGGCCTGGTCGCGCCGCCTCTGGTACGACGAGACCGGGCTCGAGTGGACGAACCCTTCGCCGAACATGCGCTCGGTCGCCGAGGCGACGCTGTATCCGGGGATCGGGCTGCTGGAAACGACGAACCTCTCGGTCGGCCGCGGCACTGACACGCCGTTCGAGGTGATCGGCGCGCCGTGGCTGGATGGAAGACGGCTCGCCGCCGTGCTCTCGGAGCGGAAGCTTCCCGGCGTGACGTTCACGCCGATTCACTTCACCCCCGCGTCCTCGACGTTCGCGGGGGAGCGTTGTGGCGGCGTCCGGTTCACCGTCACCGACCGCGAGTCGCTCCGCCCGGTCGCGCTCGGCATCGAGATCGCCGTCGCGCTGCGGGATCGGTATCCCGTCGACTGGCAGCGGGCGAACTTCGTCTCCCTTCTCGCGAACCGAGAAACGTTCGACCGACTCCAGCGCGGGGAGACCGCCGACGAGATTGTGAAGTCCTGGGAAAAGGGGCTGGAAGAGTTCCGGAAGCGCCGGGCGAAACACCTATTGTATTGAGGCCTATCGGACAGAGAGTAACCGCTCGTAGTCGGTGTGTGACCCGATCCACACCCAAACGACGTCGTCGCCCTCGCGGACGCCAACCGCGCGGTAACCCGAGCCGACCCGGGCGGAAAAAATTTCCAGCGACGGATGAACCCGTCGGAAACGCAGACTCGGGTGCCTAGGATTCTCTCGGAAGAGTGTGAACGCTCGGCGGGCTTGATTCTGAACGGGCACGGGCAATTCTCGGAAGGCCTTCCGGAAAGCCTTCGTCGTTCGTGAGGTCAGAGCTTTTCGGGATCCAGCTCCTCGGTGTACCCGGCCCTCTTCTCGGCGAGCCCGCGCTCTCCCAACCTCGCGAGAGCGTCTGGGGAGCGCTGGAACAACTCCTCCCAATTCCGCTCGGACTCAAGCTCCGAGATAAGCCACGCGCCCAGCTCGTCCTGCTCCTTTGCGGAAAGCTTCGAGGCTTCGGCAAATGCCTTCTCGAGGGTTTTGGTCACCACTAGATCCTCAATTCTAACTTGTCGCGACCGTTCAGATTCGTCAGTTCGCGGCGCGTTATCCACCACCGCCTCCGCTTCGATCTCGACGAGCATCTCGGGCGAAACGAGCGCGGAGACTTCCACCATCGTCGTCGCCGGAAGGATCGCGCCGAAGAACTCCGCGTGCGCGCGGCCGACCTTCTCCCAGTCCGCGACGTTCGTGACGTACATCCGCGTGCGCACGACGTCGGAGAGCGAGGCGCCGGCCTTTTCGAGAGCGGTCTGGATGTTCCGGAACGCCTGGACGGCCTGCGCGTAGGCGTCGCCCGCCACGATTTCGCCGGATACGCCGGTGGCCGTCGTCCCGGACACCCAGACCATGCTGCCGACCCGCACCGCGCGCGAATAGCCGACGACCGGCTCCCACGGCGCTCCGGACGAGACGTTCCGGCGGGTCACGAGTACTGGTAGCGCGGCCTCCCGGCGGCGAAGAACTTCACGAGCACGAGCCCGGCGATGAAGCCGCCGATGTGCGCGGCGTACGCCACGCCTCCCGCCTGTGAGCCGCTGCCGAGCACGCCGATTCCGCTGATGAGCTGGAAGACGAACCAGATCCCGATCGCCCAGATCGCCGGGACCTCCTGGATCGTGCGGAACATGAGGATCCGCACGCGGCGACTCGGGAAGAGGACGAGGTATCCGGCCAGGACGCCGGAGATGGCACCGGACGCGCCGAGCGAAGGCAGGTACGGATTTCCCCCGAACATCGTCGTGGCGAAGACGTGAGCAAGACTCGCGAGGACGCCGCACACCAGGTAGAAGATCAGGTACCGCAGGTGCCCCATCGCGTCCTCGAGGTTGTCCCCGAAGATCCAGAGATAGAGCATGTTTCCGAAGATGTGCGCAATGCCGCCGTGCATGAACATCGACGTGATGAGCGTCAGCCAGACGGGGATCGGCGTCGGCTCGAGCTCGATGGTTCCGGCGACCTCGCCGCTGACCGGATCCTTGATCGTCACCGGCTCGGCGACGTCGTGGCCCGTGATGATTTCCTCGGGCACGGTCGAGAAGGCGTAGGTGAACCGCTCGTTCGAGCCGAGGCCCTGGAGGAAGACGAAGACAGCGACGTTGACGGCGATCAGCAGGTAGTTGACGATCGGCGTGATCGTCCGGCCGGTGTTGTCGTCGCCGATGGGGAGCATGCGACCTCCTCCGCCTGCCGACGCTATCGCTCGAGGTAGGTGTACCTCGGGAGCACCGCCTCGAACTCGCGATAGATCGACTGGACTTCGCCCTTCTTCATCCCGGATCCGGACGCGCGGATGAGCTGCTCGTTGATCGCGTCGAGGAGGTGCGTCCGGTCGTAGTTCATGTACTCGAGGACGCGCTCGCACGTCTCTCCGGGCAGGATGTCCTGGATCTCGGAGCGGCCTTCCTCGTCCACGCGAACGAGGACCTCGTGCGCTTCGCCGAAGAGATTGTGGAGGTCGCCGAGCACGTCCTGGTACGCGCCCATGAGGCACACCCCGATGTAGTACGGCTTGTCGTTGCGGAAGGGGTGCAGCGGCAGGGTCTCGTCGATGTCGCGGAGGTCGATGAACCGCTCGATCTTTCCATCCGAGTCGCACGTGATGTCGGCGAGCGTCGCGAACTCGGTCGGCTTCTCGTTCAGGCGGTGGATCGGAAGGATCGGGAAGAGCTGGTCGATCGCCCACGAGTCCGGCAGCGACTGGAAGACCGAAAAGTTCAGGACGTACTTGTCCGCGAGCATCGTCTCCATGTCCTCGAACTCTTCGGGGATCTCCTTCAAGGTCTTCAGGTCCCGGTGGATCCGTTCGCAGATCTGCCAGAAGAGCATCTCGCCCTTGGAACGGTCCTCGAGCGACAGGTGCCCGAGGTTGAAGAGCGTGAAGAGCTCCTCCTTGTACTGCAACGCGTCGTGGTAGCTCTCGCGCAGGTTCTTCGCGTTGACCTCTTTCAGGATCCCCGCGAGCTCCTGGATCACGTTCGGGTCCTTGGGGGACACGCGCACGCGCCGTCCCTGCTCGATCCGGTCGGCGACGTCGAGGACGTTCGTGACCAGCACCGAATGAAACGCCGTGATCGCGCGGCCCGACTCCGTGACGAGCGTCGGCTCGGGTACGCTCTCTTCCTCGCAGATCGACTTGATCGTGTAGACGACGTCGTTCGCGTACTCCTGGACCGAGTAGTTCATCGACGAGTCGAACGCCGTCTTCGAGCCGTCGTAGTCGACCCCGAGGCCGCCGCCGAGGTTCAGGTACTGGATCGGGACGCCGAGCGCGCGCAGCTTCGCGTAAACGCGTCCGGCCTCGCGGATCGCGTCCTTGATCTTGCGGATGTCGGTGATCTGCGACCCGATGTGAAAGTGGAGCATCACCATCGAGTCGAGCATCCGGCGGCGCTTCAGGATCTTCACCGCCTCGAGCATCTCCGGCGTCGTCAGGCCGAACTTCGCCGCTTCGCCGCCCGACTTGGCCCACTTGCCGGAGCCGCGCGCGTAGAGCTTCACGCGCATCCCGAGCAGCGGGCGGACGCGGCGCTGCTTCGCGACCGTGAGGATCCGGTCGAGCTCCGACACCTTCTCGAGGACGAGCACGACCTTCTTCTTCATCCGGAGCCCGTTCAGGGCCATCCCGATGAACGCGTCGTCCTTGTACCCGTTGCAGACGATGAGCGATTCGGGCGCGAGGTCAGCCGCGATCGCCGCCAGGAGCTCGGGCTTCGATCCGGCTTCGAGCCCGTATCCGTAGGGGCGTCCGGCGGCGATGATCTGTTCCACGACGACGCGCTTCTGGTTCACCTTGATCGGAAAGACCCCGCGGTAGACGTTGCCGTACTCGAACTCCTCGATCGCGCGCGCGAAAGCGTTGTTGAGGTCGGACACCGCCGACGCGAGGATCTGAGGAAAACGGATGATCAGAGGAGGCGTGATCCCGCGGAGCCCGACCTCGTCGACGATCTGCTTCAGAACGACGCCCCGGTCCGGCTCCCGTGTGGGGCGCACGACGAGGTTGCCTTCCTCCGAGACGTGGAAGAAGCGCTTGCCCCAGTGCGGGATGCCGTACAGCACGGTGGAGTCTTCGAACCGCTCTCCCGGACGCCCGCGAGCGAGCTGCGGGACACGGTGCGGACCGCGCATCGGCTTGGGACTGGCCACGGAGAGAGATCGTACAGTCCCAGGTCCCAAGTCCCAAGTCTCAAGTGGGGCGACCGCTCGCGTCCTCGCGCAGCCGGACGTCGATCTCGCGCGAGGGAATCGAGACCCCGCGAGCCTTGAACGCCTCGTAGACGAGCCGATTGAGCTCGCTTCGCATCGATCCGGCGCTGCCGACGAGCTTGGAGGTCCAGCACAAGAGCTCGAACGTGAGCCCGGATTCTCCGAACTCGCGGAACCAGACCGTGGGCGGAGGGTCGGCCAGCACGTTGCCGGAGCGGCCGGCGGCCTCGAGGAGCGCCGCCTCGACCGTCTCGGGATCGCTGTCGGACGCGACCGTGACCGGGATGCGATACCGCACGCGCCTCTGGCGAAAGCTGCGGTTGACGACCGTCTCGGAAATGAACTTCGAGTTGGGAACGATGAGGTAGACGTCGTCGTTGGTTCGGACGACCGTGGCGCGACCGCGAATCTCCGCCACTTCGCCGGTGACGTCGCCGAGCTCGATCGAGTCGCCGATCTGAATCGGACGCTCGACTAAGATGATGAGCCCCGCGACGAAGTTCTTCACGACGTCCTGCAGCCCGAACCCGAGCCCGATGCCGAGGGCGCCGCCGAAGACCGCGAGCGTCGTCGCGTTGAAGCCGAGCGGCTGCAGAGCGACCAGGATGCCGAGCGCCAGCACGATGTACCCGACGACCCGGCCGATCGCGTATCGCGATCCGACGCCGAGCCGCGTGCGACCGAGCAGGCGGTCCGCGACGAACGTCCGTGCGAGGCGCGAGAGCACGAAGCTCGCCACGATGATCGCGAGCGCGAGCAGCAGGGAAGAGACGGTGACCTGCGTCTCACCGACGCGGAAAAGACGCGTTGACAGGAAGTTACCCACACCTCCGAAAGGTGCAGGATCGGTGCCTCTCGGGTCCCGGGAACCTGGAACTCAAGGCTTTCCCAGGAGCTCCAGCGCGGAAAGCGTCATGGCGGTCACTCCGGCCTTGATCGTCGGCTCGGGGTCGGGCGCGAACTCGGAAGAGTGCAGCGACGGAAGCGGGGTTCCCGCGGCCTTCGCCGCGTCGAACTTCTTGCGCCCGACGGCGCCGACCCAGAGGATCACCGCCGGAACGCCCGCGCGCCCGTACTCGGAGAAGTCCTCCGCGCCCATGACCGGCTGACGCTCCTCGAGCCGCGAAGGCCCGAGCGTTCGCGCGAGCATTTCCGAGAGACGCTTCGTCAGCGCCGGATCGTTGTACGTCGCCGGAGTTCCGTCGATCACCTCGACCTTCGGCTCCTTCGGCGCGCCCGCCGCCGCCGCTTCCGCTTTCGCAATCCGCGCGATCGCTTCGAGGAGGTGCTTGCGCACCTCGTCCTTGTAGGAACGGACGGTCAGCTGCAGCTTCACCTCGTCCGGAATGATGTTGTGTTTCGTTCCGCCGTGGATCGATCCCACCGTCACCACGGCCGGGTCGAGCGGGTTGTTCTCGCGTCCGACGATCGTCTGGAGAGCGACGACCGTTCGCGCGGCGATGACGATCGGATCGACGGTCATGTGGGGGTAAGCGCCATGCCCCCCCCTTCCGTAGATCGTGACGTCCACGGAGTCGACGTTCGCGAGCGCATATCCCGGAATCGCCGCGATCTGCCCCGCGACCATGTCCGCATTGTCGTGGAAGGCGATCGCGAAGTCGGGCTTGGGAAACTTCGTGAAGAGACCGGCGGCGAGCATCTTGCGGGCGCCGCCGCCCATTTCCTCCGCGAGCTGTCCGACCATCATCAGCGTGCCGCGCCAGCGGTCCTTCGACCGCGAGAGGAGCGTCGCGGTCCCGATCCACGAGCTCATGTGAATGTCGTGACCGCAGGCGTGCATGACCGAGACCGTCGCTCCGGAGCTGTCCTTCGTCGTCGCCTTGCTCGCGTACGGCAGTCCCGTCTTCTCCTCGACGGGGAGAGCGTCGAGATCGGTGCGGATCATCACGGTGGGTCCTTTGCCGTTGCGCATCAGTCCGACGATCCCCGTCCCTCCGATTCCGGTCGTGACCTCGAAGCCGAGCGCGCGGAGGCGCTCGGCCAGCTTCGCCGCCGTCTTCTCCTCGTGGAGGGAGAGCTCCGGATTCTGGTGCAGGTCGAAGTACAGCTTCTGCAGATCCGGGTAGAGCGCGTCGAGCGGCGCGAGCACCGGCGAAGAAGCGGAGTCGGCCGCGCGCGCGGATGCGGATCCGAGCGCGGCGGCGGCGACCGCGAAGAGGATGACGGAACGTCTCATCGTGTTTTTCTCCGGCGTGAACGAGAACAAAGCGGCGTGGCGGCTGTCAAGGAAGAGCTATGCGACACTTCGGGCGATGGCCGAAACGCCGAAGCGCGCGCGCCCCGGCACCGTCGCCAGCCTCCGCGCGGCGCTCGGCTCCCGCCGGATCGGCGCCGTCACCCTCCAGTCCTTTTCGTCGGGTCTTCCCCTGGGCCTCATCTGGATCGCGCTGCCGGCGTGGCTGACGTATCAGGGCGTCGACATCAAGACCGTCGGACTCTTCTCGCTCGCTCAAGCGCCATGGACGTTCAAGTTCCTCTGGGCTCCTCTCATGGACCGCTATCGGCTGCCGCGACTGGGCCGCAAGCGGTCGTGGATGATCGTCTGCCAGATCTTTCTGTTCGCGGGTTGCGTCGCGCTCGCGCTCCAGGCCTCGAACCCGCGCGTGGCAACCGTCGCGGGAATCGCGTTGTTCATCGCCTTCTGGTCCGCGTCGCAGGACATCGCGATCGACGGTTACGCCGTCGAGGTCCTCGAGCGCGAGGAGCAGGGTCTCGCCGTCGGCGCCCGCGTCGCCCTTTACCGCGCCGCGACCCTGATCGCCGGGGCCGTCGCAATCACGCTCGGCCAGAGGATCGGATGGAGCACCGTCTTCTGGGGTCTCGCGTTCCTATTCATTCCGCTCATGGGGATCGTCGTTTGGTCGCCGGAGCCCTCCGTTCCCGCACCCGCCCCGCGAACGCTGCGCGATGCCGTATTCGATCCGCTGGTCGACATCTTCCGGCGGTCGCGCGCGCTGCAGATCATCGGTTTCCTTCTCCTCTACAAGTTCGGGGAGAACCTCGCCACCGCGCTCACCCGTCCGTTCCTGATCCAGAAGTGTTACGCGCCGGAGGACGTCGGCCTCGCGACCGCGACGATCGGCCTGGTCGCGATCGTCATCGGTACGTTCTTCGGCGGATGGATGACCGAACGGATCGGGCTCGGCCGGGCGCTCTGGATCTTCGGAATGATCCAGGCCGTCGGGTTTCTCGGTTACGTCGCGGTCGACCGACTGACTCCCGGCTCTCCCTGCGCGGGCGGCGCGCAGCCGCTCGGGGCGGTGCAGCCTTTCTCGCACCGCATGACGATGTATGGGGCGGTCGCCGTCGAGAATACCTGCCAGGCCATGGCGACCGGAGCGTTCGGCGTCCTCCTCCTCCGGTTGACCCAGAAGCAGTTCTCCTCCACCCAATACGCGCTGTTTTCCAGCATCTTCGCCCTCGGCCGCACGCTCGCGGGACCTCCCGCGGGATACCTGGTCGACGCCCTTGGCTGGACGCCGTTCTTTCTCGTCTCGACGCTCGCGTCGATTCCGGGACTCGTTCTCCTCCAGCGCTTTTCGCCGATCGGCCGGCGGGAGCCGGAGATCGCGGACGTGCGGCCCGTCGAGCGCCGCCCGATTTCGAAGGCCGCGCTCGCGGGAAGGGCGCTCGCGGGAACCACCGTTGGCACGGTCGTCGCCGCTTCGACGTCGGCCCTCCTCGCCGTCCTCCGGGCCGTGCGGGCGCACCCCGGATCGTCGCTCGACTTTGCGGGCGAGCTCGCGCGGGTGTTCTCGCCAGCCTCCGCCTCCGGCTGGTTGCGGGTCGCCGGTGTTCTGGTGGCGGGAATATTCTGCGGTGGCGCCGTAGCGGCGTTCGTCGCCGCCCGGCATGGAGTTCGCTCGAGTCATTCGGCCGAGCAGTAGGAGAAAGATGAAAGACCGTAGCCAGACCCGGATCGGACTCGTCGTCTGTTGCGCCGCTCTCGCGGCCATCGCGGCCGCCGCGAAGAAGAGCGCTCCCGTTCGATACGGGTTCCCCAGGATTCCCGCCGGCAAGGTCTGGATCTCTTCGATACCCGTGGGACTCGACGTCTACCTCGGCGATCAACCGCAGGGCAAATCCGTCGGACGCACGCCGCTGCTCCTCGACGCCCCGGAGAAACCGGGGCCGGTCACGGTGAGCCTGCCCAAGAAGAAATACGGAGGCGAGCTGCCGGAGCAGACGGATTTGGTCGATTTCACGTCTCTGACGACGCACAGCGTCAGCCACCGCGAGGGGGACGTCGCGGTCGACCTCTCCCGGGGTCTCACCTACCGTCTCGATCCGGCGAGCAAGCGTACGCTGATCGCGCTCTTTCAGGCCAGGAGCGCGCAGCTGTCGGACTGGGCGCGCCGCTATCCGCCGGGCCGGAACTTCTCGTTCCGCGACGACGCGGTGCGCAAGGATCTCGCCGCCCGGGGAGTGCCGGAGGTCCAGATCGCCCTCGGAATCCCGCTCCTTCATCGCGGGGGGAAGATCGCTCTTCCGGGCGCCGACGGCTGGCTCGTCGCCGAGGTTCAGCCGTCGGGAGAGGTGACGATCGCCGCCGCTCCGCGGTGAGCGTGCGTTACGTTCTCGGGATCGACGCGGGAGGGACGAAGACGCGCGCGCTTCTCGCCGACGAGCACGCGCGGGTCGTCGGGGGCGCCCTCGGCGGCGGAGCGAACCTCCGCACGCACGGGGAGCTCGAGGTCGAGAAGGTCCTTCACGCCGTGATCGAAGAGGCGTGCGCGGGAGCCGAATCCCGCCCGGAGGCAGTCGCGCTCGGGATCGCCGGCGCCGACCGGCCGGCGGACGAAACGGTCCTGCGCGCGATCCTCCGCCGAATCGGCTTTCGCGATCGCGTCGTCGTGACGAACGACGCGCGGATCGCTTTCGTCGCCGGGTCCGAGGAGCGGGTCGGACTCGCCCTGGTGTGCGGGACCGGGTCGATCGCCTGGGGGCGGAATCGCTCGGGTGAGATCGCGCGATCCGGAGGGTGGGGCTGGCACCTCGGCGACGAAGGGTCCGGTTTCTGGATCGGCGAGCGGGCGATTCGCGACGTCTTGCGCGCCGCCGACGGCCGCGGCCCGGCGACGTCGCTCGACCGAGCGCTGTCGGAGCACTTCGAGATCGCGCGGCCGGAACAGATCCTCTATGCGATTTACGACGGTGAGTTTCCGAGGACTCGAGTCGCGAAATTCGCAGCGCGGGTGGAGGAGGCGGCGGCGGCCGGGGACGCAGTCGCGAAGGGGATCCTCTCGGATGCGGCGTCGGAGCTCGGGCGCGCCGCGGCGAGCGTGCGGGACCGGCTGCGGCTGGAGGACTCCGCTTATGACGTCGTCCTCTCGGGAGGCACCTTCACCGCTGTGCCGACGCTCGCGGCGGATGTCGCGCGGCGGCTCGCCACGCCGAACGCGCGAGTGCGAAGGCTCGAGGAGGAGCCGGCGATGGGAGCGGTCAAGCTCGCGATCGAGATGCTCGACTCGCCGGCCCGGGCGACGCGTTGAAAAAGCTCATCGTCAACGCGGACGACTTCGGACGCACCCGAGGCATCAACGCCGGCGTCGTCGAAGCCCATCTCTTCGGAATCGTGACGTCCGCGACGGTGATGGTCCTCGAGCCGGCCGCGGAGGAGGGAGTCGCGGACGTCCGCCGTCGGGCGCCGCGTCTCGCACTCGGGCTGCACTTCGCGTTGACGGGCGGCGGACTCCCGGCTTCCAGCCCGGATCGCGTCCCGTCGCTCGTGGTCGACGGGCGGTTCCGGAGGCTGCCCGCGGATCTCCCGGGCGAGCTTTCCGCGGAGGAGGTCGCGCGAGAGCTCGACGCGCAGCTCTTTCTCTTCGAGAAGATGGCCGGGTCGCCGCCGACCCACCTCGACTCGCACCACCACTCCGCGCTCCACCCCTCGATCCAGCCCGTGTTCGAAGAGACCGCGCTTCGCCTCGGGATCCCGGTTCGCGCCTCGAGCCGCGCGGCGCGCGAGGAGCTCCGGAACGCCGGCGTCCGGACGCCCGATCGCTTCGTCGACGGGTTCTACGGCGAGGGAGCGACCGCCGCGAACCTTCGCTCGATCCTCGCCGGCCTCGTCGAGGAGGAGACGACGGAGCTCATGTGTCACCCCGGCTATTCCGACGAGCGGCTTCTCTCGGGCAGCTCCTACGCGCACGAGCGCGATCGCGAGCGAACGCTCCTCTGCGATCCCGAGCTCAAGTTGCTCGCGGCGGAGCGGGACATCCAGCTGATCACGTTCCGCGACCTGTGAGAGTCAAAGTCTTCGCGACGGCAGCCGATGCGGCAGCCGCGGCCGCCCGCCGGCTGGCGGCGATCCTGCGGCGTCCGGGCGGATCGGTTCTCCTCCTCCCCGCGGGCAAGACGGCGGCGCCGGTCTATCGCGATCTCGTGCGCCTGCACCGATCCGGTCGGGCGCCGTTTCGAAAGGGGACGACGACGTTCAACCTGGACGAGCTCGCGGTGGCCCCCGACGATCCGCGAAGCTTCCGCTCGTTCATGGAGCGCCATCTCTTCTCGAAGGTCGACCTCGATCGGGGGCGCATCCGGTTCCTGCGCGGCGACGCGGCCGATCCGCGTCTCGAGTGCGCGCGTTACGAGCGCGAGTTCCGCCGCGAGGGTCCCCCCGACGTCGCGTTCGTCGGAATCGGAGTCAATGGCCACGTCGCGTACCTCGAGCCGGCGCGATCCTCCCTTCCGCCCGAGACCTCACGCGTCCGGCTGTCGGAATCCACCCGGCGCGGGCTCGCCGGGGACGGAGTCCGGCCGGTGCCGCGGGCGGCGATCACCGTCGGGATCGAGACGATCCTCTCGGCGCGCTCGGTTCTGATGGTCGCGATGGGTCGAAGAAAGGCGGCGGCGGTCACGGCAGCGCTCGAAGGTCCGGTGGCGCCGACGTGTCCGGCGTCCTTCCTCTCGCTTCACCCGCGCTTGACGGTCCTCCTCGACCGGGGAGCCGCGTCCTTGCTGGCGAGCGCGCGGCGCAGATCTCCGCCGGCGCGGTCGAGTCGCCGGCGCGCGTCCGCGTAACGCGAGCGGGTCCGCCCCATCACGATCGCCGTGCGGATCTCGCCCCTCGCGCGGGCCAGCAGGCGGCGTGCCTCCTCCCCGGGAACGCCACAGGCGGCCGCGACGATCCGGAGCGCCCGGTCGCGCAGCTTCGCCGATCCGGCGCGAAGGTCGATCATCCACGGCCCGTAAACCTTCCCCGCGGAGGCGAGCGCCGACGTCGTGATCTGGTTCAGAGCCAGTTTGGTCGCAGTCCCCGCCTTCAACCTCGTCGAGCCGGCGACGACCTCCGGGCCGACGTCGAGACGCACCACGACGTCCGCGAGAGTCCGCGGGTCTCGCGAGCGGCTCGCGGTGACGAGGACGGTCTTTGCGCCGACCTCGCGCGCGCGGTCGAGCGCTCCGCGGACGAAGGGCGTCACCGACGAGGCGGAGACTCCAATCGCGAGGTCGCCCTTCCGCGTCTTCGCGGCGGCGCGGACGCCCTCGTCCCCACGGTCTTCCGCGCCCTCCTTCGCCTGGAAGACGGCGCCGCGTCCGCCGGCCATGACGGCGCGCGCGCGGCGCGGATCGGTGCCGAAGGTTGGGGGCAGCTCGGCCGCCTCGAGGACCGCCAGCCTTCCGCTCGTCCCCGCCCCGAAGAGAAAACAGATCCCGCCCGAGAGATAGGTTTCCTGGAACAGCTTCGCCGAGCGGACGATCGCCGGCCGCGCCTTGCGGAGCGCCTCGAGCACGCGCCGGTCCTCGGCCTGCATGAGACCGACGATCTTTTCGATACCGAGCCGGTCGAGCCGCGCGCTCTTCGGATTCGGCTTCTCCGTAGAGAGCGACTCCCACGTCTTCCTTCGCACCTCAGACGCTCCCGATCGCCGCCGAGACCGACAGAATCCTCTCGATTTCCGACTCGTCGTTGTACGCGTGCGGCGAGAAGCGAACGGCCCCCTCTCGCGGCGACGCGATGACGCCGCGCGCTTCGAGCTCCTTCGCGGCCCGGATCGCATCGCTGTCCGGCGGGATCGCGGCGAGGATCCCGGACCGGAACGGCTCGGGCGTCGTGATCTGCCATCCCCGGTCCGCCAGACCCCGTGCGAGAGCCGTCACGTTCCCGACGAGCCGCCGCGAGATCTCCTCGACGTCCATCTCCTCGAGGAGTTCCAGGGCGGCGCCGAGGCCCCGGATCTGAGCCGTCGGCAGGGAGCCCGGCTCATAGCGCCGGCCGCCCAGGTGAAAGTCGAGCCGGTAGTCGAGATAGCCGCCGGCATGGGTCGAGTCGTGCTTCACGTTCCACCAGCCGCCGAACGCCGCCGGCACGCGCTCGCGCGCTCTTTCGGAGACGTAGAAAACGGCACACGACTCCGCTCCCAGCAGCCACTTGTGCGAGTCCGCCGCCAGAACGTCAACGTTCGTCTCTTCGACGTCGACCGGGAGCGCACCGAGCCCCTGGATCGCGTCGACGACGAGGAGGATGCCTTTCTCCCGGCAGAAGGCGCCGATCTCCTCGAGCGGGTAGACCCAGCCGTTGTGAAACGCCACCCACGACACCGCGACGATTCGCGTGCGTCCGTCCACGACCGCGGCAATTTCGTCGATCCCGATTTGCCCGTCCCGGTTTCGCGCCAGCCGGTACTCGACGCCGCGGTCTTTCAGGAGCATCCACGGATAGACGTTGGCCGGGAATTCCATGTCGTCGCCGACGACGTTGTCGCCACTCTTCCAGGGGAACGCCTGCGCGACGAAGTTGAGAGCCCACGACGTCGACGGGAGGAAGGCGATTTCCGACGCCCGGGCGCCAATGAACCGGGCGGCCTTTCCGCGCGTGTCTTCGATCGCGCGGTACCACTGCCGCCAGTCGGCGGCGCCCCGCTCGCGGACGTTGTCCAGGTGCTCGGCGATCGCGGCGGCGACGCGTCGCGGGAGCGGCGCGACCGCGGCGTGGTTCCAGTAGACGAGGTTCCGCCGGACCGGGAACTCCCGATCGAGATTTTCCGGCGCCCAGTCGAACGCCATCGTGCTAGCGGGAACCGGGTACCGGGAACCCGGTACTCGCCCATCGAACGGCTTTCGAGCGCGCGAGCAGGTCGAAATACTCCGAAATCTCCGAGACGGGCACCGGCGCATAGCGGCCGGTGAGCACGTCCCGGATCTCGGAGATCGAGCGACGCCCGTCGGCGAGGTTGAACGCCTCCCAGCCGAGGACGTCCCCGGCGTCGCGCTTCGCGAGCGCAATGTTCGCGGCCGCGTCCTCGCCGACCGTCCGCTCCAGGTAGTCGAAGTAATAGACGTCGAGCGGCCCCACGATCTCGGAGCTGCGCACGGGAACGCGGCGGTCTCCACCGTCCTCCGTCGGAATCTCGGGAGAGAGACCGCGAATCCCTCTCTCCGCCTCGTGCGCAACTCCGGCCACCGACGGCCACAGCTGCCCGACGGATCGCACCGCGGCGGCCGCCCGTTCGACCGTCTCCCGTCGCGCGAGCGCCCAGTCCCGCGGTGACCGGTCCGGCTGGAAGCCGGCTCTCGCGATTCGAGCCTCCTCGCTCGCCGCGACGAGGGCCAGCAGGCGCGGCGCCTGATCGTCCGGGAGCGCCGCCAGCGTCCAAGCGATCCCGGCGGTCATGTAGGCGACGCGGCCGAGCTTTGTCGCGTCGAGGTTCTCGGGCAGGTCCTTGTTCGTGTGAATCGTCACGTCGGGCCAGTCGTGGAAATAGACCATGGGCACGCCGAAGCTCGAGTCCTCGAAGACCTGGTGATCGCTTCCGAGCTCGACGTTGCGCACGTCCGCGATCAGAGCTTCCCGCGATCCCGGCGGCCACACGAATCCCTCGCGTGGATCGCCTCCCCGCTCGGCGTGCCGCGCGGAGGCGGTGAGAACCTCCCGCAGAAACGCTTCGGCGACGTCGTTCACCGCGTGAGGCAGCGACTCGGCCGAGCGCGAGACGTGCAGCGTCCCGTGCGTGGCGGAGAGCAGGCCTCCCACCATGTCGAGGTGGACGCCCGCGACGAAACGACGCGCGAGCTCGCGATGCCGTACGAGGTAGGCCTGCGAGCCGGAGATCTCGGGCACCCAAAGAAACCGGAGCGTGCGCACCGGCTTCGCGAGCGAGCCCCCCGAGATTCCGGCCCGGAGCGCCCGCGCGACCTCGAAGAGCACGGCACTGCCGGAGGCGTTGTCGTTGGCGCCCGCCGACTCGTGGCAGAAGTGCGCGGTCAGCACGACCTCGCCGGCGGCCGGCTCGGTTCCGACGATCGTGGCGACGACGACGTCGTACGTCGCGGGAACCATCTTCGCGCGTACGCGGGCGGTCAGCCGGATCGGTTCGCCGGCGCCGAGACGCTTCCGATATTCCTCGGCCTGCCGCTTCGAGACCATGAACGCGAACGTGTTGCGCGTCTCGTACGCGGAGAGATGACCCCACCGCACGAGGTCTCGGTCGTCGCCGGACCAGGCGGTCGTCTGGTTCGGAAAGGCCGAGAGAAATCCCGCCGCGCCGTTCTGGACGACCGCGAGACGATGGACCGCCGGAAGCGGCCCGTCGGCGAGCACGATCTTTCCGCGCACGTTCTTTCCGGCGTAGTCCTTCGAATCGGTCCCGCTCCCGACGTCGACGAGCGCCGCCGTCACGTCGGCATCCTGGCTGTAGTCGGCGAGCGCCACGGGGAGCTCCGGGAACGACGTCACGCGACCCGGCCGCGGGCTCACTTCGTCGAGGTGAGCTTCCATCGGCCGCCAGCCGTAGTAGCTGACGAAGTGCGCGTACCGCGTCCGGCCGTCCGCCGGAAACTTCTCGATCGCGAGGTTCGGCCCGTCGAAACCCGCCCGACGCAGCTTCTCGCGCAGGAGCTCCGTCGCGGCGGCGAAGCCCGGGGAGCCCTGGACGCGGTGGAACCGCGAGATCTCGCGGACGGTCTCGAGCGCCGCCTGACCGTCGATCTGTGCGTGGATCGCCGCGGGGACGCCGTCCGGCCAGAACGGTATGGCGCGGTCCCGTCCCGCGACGACGGCGACGCCCCCGAGGGCGAGCGCCGCCGCGATGCCGAGGACTCGCTCTACGACGAGAGCACCTTGAACGGAACGACCGCGCCCGTCTTCTCCCAGACCATCGCGATCTTGCCGCCCGGGTCGGTCACGTCCACGAACGCGATCGTGAACTGGTCGACCGAGAACGCCGGCTTGGCCATGTTCATCGGGACCCGAACGACGTCGAACTTCGGGTCGTAGTTGTACGCGCCCCACGTCTTCGACTTTTCGTTCGGGTCGTATTTCTCCTGTCGCGGCTGCTTCGAGATGATGAGCGTCCACTGGGGTTCCTTCAGATCGACGAACATCGAGTACTCGCCGGGCTCGAGCCTCTTGCCGCCGATCTCGATGGGAACCTCGGTCTTGAGAGTCGTCGTGACGTTCGCGCCGGCCCGCCAGACGGGAGCGCCCGCGTTGACCGCCTTGCCGTAGTCGGCGCCCTTCCCGAAGATGTCCGTGCGGCCGCGCAAGAGCGGACGGCCGTACGAGATCTCGATCCACTTGCCTCCCGTGTAGGTTCGCTCGCCGTCCTTGTCCGGCGCGCTCCATTTGCCGCCGACCTGCGTCGCGGCGACGCCGGCGGGGGAGAGCGGACGGCGCGGCTCCTGCGCGAGTGAGAGAGAGGCGACCGCGAGCGCGGCGAGAGCGACACAGACGGAAACGATTCGCTGGATCCTCATGACTCCTCCAATCGTGAACGGCGCGTAGTATAAAATTCGCGCCCTTCGATGAGGAGAAGTCTCTCATCCCTGCGCGGGCGAGCGGCGCTCGCGCTCGGGGCGGCGTCTCTCGCGGCTCTTCTCTCCCTCGCGGCCTTTGGCGCGACGGACGTCCGCAGCGGGGACCGCCTCTCTTTTGCTCTGACGGGCGCGCGCGTGATCGCCGCGCCGGGGCGCGTCTTCGACCGGGGCGTCGTCGTCGTACGCGGAGGAGTCGTCGAGGCCGTCGGGCCGCAGGGAAAGGTCTCGATTCCGGCGGACGCCCGCGTCTTCGACCTCGGGGGCAGGGTCGTCCACGCCGCGTTCGTCGACCCGTACGTCTCGGCAGAGCGGCTGGCGGGCCGAAAACCGCGCACCCCGTCCGACGAGGAAGAGCCTCCCGAGGAGAGAACCCCGCCGCCCCGCCGCACTCGCGGGCCGGCGGAACATCCTCTCGCCTCCGTGCGCGCGGACGATCGCGTGATCGACGGACTGATCGTCGCCGACCGCGTCTCGGATGCGTACCGGCGGATCGGTTATGCGGTCGTCGCCGCCTCGCCGCAGACCGGGATCCTCCGAGGTCGTTCGGCGGTCGTCAGCCTGGCCGACGGACCGATCTCCGGCCGCGTCCTCGAGGCGGATGGGGCGCACGTCATCTCGCTCGAACCCGAGCGGTTCGACTTCGCGAGCGTCGGGCGCGCCGTATATCCCGTATCGAAAATGGGAGCGGTGGCGCTCGTGCGCCAGAGCTTTCTCGACGCGCGATGGTGGAGCGAGGCGCAGGCGGCTTATGCCCGGCACCCGGAGGGACAGGCCCGGCCACGCTTCGTGAGCGCCAACGCCGCTCTCCTTCCCGCGGCGAGCGGAAAGGAAACGGTCGTCTTCGAGGCTCCGGACGTCCTGTCGCTCCTTCGCGCGATGAAGATCGCGCGCGAGATGAAGTTGAAGGCGCTGTACGTCGGTGCGGGGGACGAGTACCGCCTGAGGGACATCGTGGCCGCCGAGAAGCCGGACCTCGTCCTGCGCGTCGATTTTCCGCGGCCGTACAAGCTGGACGACGACGTCGAGTGGCTCGACGTTCCGCTCGAGCGTCTGCGGGCGATCGACCGCGCGCCGTCGAACCCGAAGTGGCTGCGCGACGCGGGATTGAGATTCTCCTTGACGACCGCCGGGCTCGACGATCCCGAAGACTTTCCGCGGCGCGTCCGGGAGGCGATGTCGCGTGGCCTGTCTCGCGAGGACGCGCTGGCTGCGGTCACGACGATCCCGGCGCGGCAGCTCGGAATGGCCGACCGTCTGGGCGAGGTCGCTCCCGGCCGCATCGCGAACCTCGTCGTCGAGACCGGCGAGCCGTTCGCCGCGGGCAGCCGCGTTTCGGAGGTCTGGATCGACGGAAAGAGATACGAAGTGGCGGAGAAGAGAGATCGTGCCGCGGAGGAAGTCCCTCACCCCGGCCCTCTCCCGGGGGGAGAGGGAGAAAAGCCGGACGTTCGACCGCTTCCCGCGCGCGACGACGGGCCGGTCGCCGCGCCGAAGGCGGTCGTCGTCCGCGGCGCGACGATCTGGACGGAAGGTCCCGCGGGAATCCTCGAGAACGCCGACCTCGTCGTCTCCGGCGGCAAAGTGGTGGCCGTCGGACGGGGGCTCGCCGCGCCGGCGGGCGCGGTGGAGATCGACGGACGCGGTAAGCACGTCACGCCGGGCATCGTGGACGCTCACTCGCACACCGCGATCGACGGCCAGGTCAACGAGTTCGCGAACGCGATCACCGCCGAGGTACGGATCCGGGACGTCCTCGACCCCTTCGACGTCGCGATCTACCGCGAGCTCGCGGGGGGCACCACGGCGGCGAACGTCCTGCACGGCTCCGCCAACGCGATCGGCGGCCAGAACGCGATCGTCAAGTGGCGGCGCGGTGGCTCTCCCGACGACCTGCGGATCACGACCGCTCCCGAAGGTATCAAGTTCGCGCTCGGGGAGAACCCCAAGCGTTCGAACTTTCAACAGGCGCCGGCGCGCTACCCGCAGACTCGCATGGGGGTCGCCGCCCAGATCCGCGAGCGGTTCCTCGCGGCGCGCGATTACCGCCGCCGGCAGGAGGAGTACCGCAAGGCCTCCGCCGGAAAGGGGAGCTCACTCGTCCCTCCGCAGCCCGACCTTCAGCTCGAGGCGATCGCGGAGATCCTCGAAGGCAAACGCAAGATCCACTGCCACTCGTACGTCAAGAGCGAGATCCTCCAGATGATCCGCACCGCCGAAGAGTTCGGCGTGAAGATCGCGACGTTCCAACACACGCTCGAGGGTTACAAAATCGCCGACGAGATCGCGAAGCACGGCGCCGGCGCGTCGATCTTCTCGGACTGGTGGGCGTACAAATTCGAGGTATACGACGCGATCCCCTATGCCGGACCGCTCCTGTATCAGCGCGGAGTGTCGGTCTCGTACAACTCCGACTCCGACGAGCTCGCGCGCCGTCTGAACACCGAGGCCGCGAAGGCGGTCAAATACGGCGGCGTGCCGCCGGCCGACGCGCTGGCCTTCGTGACGATCAATCCGGCGAAGCAGCTCGGCATCTCCGACCAGACGGGATCGCTCGAGCCCGGCAAGGACGCCGACTTCGTCGTCTGGAGCACGGATCCGCTCGCGAGCGACACCGTCGCTCTGGAGACGTGGATCGAGGGGAAGAAGTACTTCGACCGCGCAGCGGACCTCGCGCGCCGGCCGGCTCTCGAGAAAGAGCGGGCGGACCTCCTCGCGAAGGCGAAGAGGATGCTGGAGCGCGGCGCGAAACCGGAAGCGGGGAAGGGGGCCGGGGTCTCTCCGCCGCCTCCGCAGGCGACACGGCCACCCGAGCAGCCGGAGATTCCGCTGGCGCCATCCGCCGTGCCGGCGGTGACGCCAACGCCCATCGCGGATTCCAAGCTCCAAGTTTCAAGTTCCGAGTTCCAAGGAGCGCGATGAAACGCGGGATTGCGGCTGCGCTCCTCTCCACCGCCGCGGTGCTCTCGGCGGAGACGATCGCACTGGTGGGGGGCACCGTCCATCCCGTCAGCGGTCCGGACATCCCGAAAGGTACGGTCGTGATCGCCGACGGGAAGATCGCGGCGGTCGGCGCGAACGTCTCCGTCCCGGCCGGGGCGAAAGTCGTCGACGTATCCGGCAAGCACGTGTATCCGTCGCTCCTGCCGGCGGCCACCAACCTCGGGCTCGTCGAGATCGCCGCAGCACGGGCGACCGTCGATTTCGCGGAAATGGGCGACGTCAACCCCGAGGCGCGGGCCGACGTCGCGATGAACTTCGACTCCGAGCTCCTGCCGGTCACGAGGTCGGCCGGCGTTCTCGTCGCGGGCGTCACGCCGACCGGCGGAATCGTGTCGGGCACCGGCGCCGCGATGAAGCTCGACGGATGGACCCGGGAGGACGCCGCGCTGCGGGCACCCGCGCTCGTGGTCGTCACGTGGCCGGACCTCTCGATCGACCGGTCGCCGCTCGCGCGGTTTTCTGTCCGGATCCAGGAGAAACGGCGGGACGAGGCGCTCGCGAAGCTGAAGGACGTCTTCGGCGAGGCTCGCGCCTACGGCGCGGCCCGTTCGGCCGAGGGAAAGCCGGGTGTGCCGCGGCACGACTTCGATCCGCGGCTCGAGGCTCTGCTGCCCGCGATCGAGGGAAAGATTCCCGTCCTGGTCTTCGCCGACCGGCTCGCGCAGATCCGCGGCGCGCTCGCCTGGGCGAAGAGCGAGAAGTTGAAGATCGTCATCGGCGGCGGACGGGACGCGTGGCGCGCGGCATCCGAGCTCGCCGCCGCCGGGGTGCCGGTCCTGCTCGATCCCGTGATCGGGCTGCCGACGCGCTCCGACGAGCCCTATGACGCGCCGTACGCCGCCCCGGGGATCCTGTCGAAGGCCGGCGTGCGGGTGGCGATCACGGAAGGGGATTCGCAGTTCGTCCGCAACCTCGCGCATCACGCCTCCGTTGCGATGGCGTACGGGATGCCCCGTGGGAAGGCGCTCGAGGCGATCACGCTCGAGCCCGCGCGCATTCTCGGAGTGGTCGATTCCGTCGGATCGATCGAGCCGGGCAAGGACGCGACGCTCTTCGTGTCCGACCGCGACGTCCTCGACTTCCGCTACAACGTCGTCGCCGCGTACGTCGACGGGCGTCCGCTCGACCTCTCCGACCGTCACAAGCGGCTGTACGAGAGGTACAGGAATCGGCCGAAGGCGGTTGAAAGAAAGCCCTAACCGAGGAAGAGCGATCGGACATACGCTCCGTGAGGGAATCCTCCTGGAGGTACAACATGCGGGCTCCTTTCGCGGTCCTCTCTGCGGCCCTCGTCCTGCTCATTTCCGGAATCGGATGTAACGACGACCATTCGCCGACCTCGCCGAGCACGCCGAGCATTTCGGGTAACTGGCAGGGGACCTACCAGCCGGGGATCGCCGCCAACTTCGATCCCTGCGACGCCGGGGGCCCGGCGGCGGCGACCTTCAGCCAGCAAGGCAAGCAGGTCTCCGGAACCCTGACCACGCAGAACCATTCAAACGCGGAGGGAGATTTCGTCGGAGAGTTCATCGATGGGAGCCTGCTCCGCGGGATGCTCACGAAGAACGGGACGGCGAGGATGGTGTCAGGATCGACAAGCGCCGGTCAGCTCACGTTGAGCGTGGATCTCCCGTTCTGCTCCTCAAACCGGATCGAGCTTCACCGCTAGCCGACGAGCGATACGATTCGCCGATGAACTGGCTCTTCAAGGAAGAACCGACCCACTATTCCTTCGACGACCTCGTCCGCGACAAGAAGACCGTCTGGTCCGGGGTCCGCAACGCTCTCGCGCAGAAGCACCTGCGCTCGGTGAAGAAGAAGGACTGCGTTTTCTACTACCACACGGGCGACGAGAAGGCGATCGTCGGGTACGGGATGGCGACGAGCGATGCCTACCCGGATCCGGAGGACAAGACCGGGAAGTCGTTCGTCGTCGACATCGCTCCGAGCCGGAAGTTGAAGAAACCCGTCACGCTCGCGGAGATCAAGGCGAAGCCCTTCTTTCGCGACTTTCCGCTCGTCCGGATCTCCCGCCTCTCGGTGATGCCGGTCTCCGACCGCGAGTGGAAAGAAATCGAGAAGATGTCGAAAGCGGTGGGCTGAGAACCGGAACTCGAGAACTCCGTCTCAGTAAATCAGTACCTGATCGCCGACGTTCGCCATCGCGAACAGCTTCTCGATGTCGGCGTCTCCGAGGCGCACGCACCCGTGCGTGACGCTCCGGCCGAGCTGGTCGGGAAACATCGTGCCGTGGATGCCGTAGCCGCCGCCCAGGTTGAGCCGGTACTTTCCGAGGACTTTGTCGAACCGGCGCTGAGGCGTCCCGGAAGGGGGCACGACGATCGCGCCACCGACCTGGATCACCTCACCCGGCGGAAGCTCGCGCTCGCGGCCGTCCGGCCCCACTTCGACGACCGTGTTGTGCCGGACCGTAAGAAAGCTGCGGCTCGAAGATGACGTTCCCCAGTCATGAACGCCTTCCCCGCCACCCGCCGGGGCTCCGGTGCGTGCGTCGATCCTCTGGCCCGGATCGAGTCTCACGAGGCGCTTACCTTTCTTGCGCGCTTCTTCGATGAAGTGCCAGTCGGGAGGTGACCAGACCGGGTTTTCCTCTTTCTTCACGATTCGGAACTTCCCGGTGGGCGTGTTGAACACCATGCTGCGACCGGAGGCGTCGGTGAGCGCCGTTCCCTTCCCGGTCGAGCAGACGGCCTCGAAGATTTCCTTGCCGCCCTTACGGACGCGAAGCCGGTTCTCGGCCGTCGAGACGACGATGATCTGGTCGGTCTGCTGCGAGTCGTCCAGTTTCAGCTCGGTCTCGCGAACAGCCGAGTGAAGTCGCTCGACGCGGCCTTCGGTCTCTTCGGCGCTTCCGCGAAGGAGGTCGAGCTTGGGGCCGAGCCGGTCGGCGATCATCCGGTCGATCACGGTCAGCTTCGTCAGCCGGCTCGCGTCCCGCGAGTTCTGCCATTCGGCGGTCGCGATCGCCGCGGCGAGAATCATCCCGACGACCAGAAGTCCCCACGCTCCCAGAAAACCCAGTCGATATCTCGGTTCGATCACGCTCTCTTCTCTCTGGACTGCGGCGGGTGCAGGTCCGCGGGACCTGTCTCCGCGACGTTCAAAATATGTAGACCCGCGTCTCGGGTCCGATCCGCTTCCAGATCGCGGCGAGGTCGGCTTCGGGAACCATGAACGAGCCGGGCTTCGCTCCCTTGAGCGGGCTCTCGGGCGACGGGGGCGAGTGAATGACGTAATCGTTCGGGAGGACGATGACGTATTTGCCGAGTCCGTTCTCGACCGTCGGCGGCGACTTTGGACGCTTCTCCTCATTTGCCCGATACACCCACTCGGGCACGCGCCAGGCGCCTCCCTGAACCTTGCTCTCCACGCTGAAGGCGCCCGTGAGCGGCGCGAAGATCCACGTCTTCTTGCCGGCGACGATTCTGCGGGGCGCCCCGACTTCGACCGGCGCGTTTCGGAGAGTCTTATCCGCGAAGTGGAAAGAGAAGTCCTTCCTCTTCGTGTCGATCGAGATGTAGAACTCGTTGCGCTTCGAAGCCTGCAGGTACTTCAGGCGCGTATCGAGGGCGTTCGCGAGCTCCTTTTCGTCCAGCTCGAGGTCGGCGAGCTCCTGGCGGATCCGCTTGATCTCGTACGGTGTGGCCTGGCTCCGGGCGACGCGCGACTCGAACTCCAATTCGAGGACGCGCCGGTGGACCGCGGCCCCGATTCCTCCGGCGAGGAGGAGAAGGAAGAGAACGAGAAGCGTACCGGAGCCCGGGCGCGGCAGCTTTTTTCCACCACGCTTGCGCATGAAGCGCGTCCGGATCGCGAAGATGCCCGACGGCTCGCGCGCGGGGGGAGTGGGCGTTGCGGACGGAGCGGGGTCCGGGGGTTTTTGGCTCTCCACGACGGGCTCAGCAGTGCAAGGGTCCGGCCATCCAACCTCCACCTGTCATCCCGAGCGAAGCGAGGGATCTCTCTCAATGAAAGGGAGGGATTCCTCGGACCTGCGGTCCTCGGAATGACAATACTAAGAGTTGTGCCGATCGAAATCGTGCTGAAGGGACGCGTTCCGGTCAAGATCTGGACGGACCGGATCGAGCCGGAGGCGATCGAGCAGCTGAAGAACATCGCATCGCTCCCGGTCGTGAACCCGCACGTGGCGGCCATGCCCGACGTCCACCTCGGAAAGGGAGCGACCGTCGGTGCGGTCGTCCCGACGAAGGGAGCCATCTGCCCGGCGGCGGTCGGCGTCGACATCGGCTGCGGGATGTCCGCCCGGAAGACGTCCATTCCAGCGGGGGCGCTCGACGCCGAAGGCCTGCGGAAGCTCCGCCACTCGATCGAGCGCGAGATTCCGGTCGGCCGCGAGCTGAAACGCCGGCCCTTCGACGCCGCAGTCGACTGGATGGACTCGCACGGCGCGCCGGGTGTGGTCTCGAAAGCGGTCGTGGAGCGCGCGCTGCATCAGCTGGGCACGCTCGGCGGCGGCAATCACTTCATCGAGGTCTGCGTCGACCGCGAGGATGGGACGCTCTGGGCACTGCTCCACTCGGGCAGCCGCAACGTCGGGAAGACCGTCGCCGAGGTCCACATCGCTCGCGCGAAAAAGAGCCTGGGCCGGACGCTCGACTCCCTGCCCGACCCCGACCTCGCGTGGCTCTCCGAAGGAACGCCGGATTTCGAGCGATACCGCGAGGACCTCGACTGGTGCCAGGGATACGCGCGCGAGAACCGCGCGATCATGATGGATCGCCTCCTCCGGCAGCTCGCATTCGCCGTCGGCCATCGGGACGACGTCGGGCGACTCGGCGTCACCGTCGCGGTGGACTGCCACCACAACTACGTC
>Ga0114129_10001150_pt1 | contig 35034 bp, 40 predicted proteins | sample RhiMetdeltSRZDD1_FD_80071 | JGI IMG/M metagenome (GOLD analysis project Ga0114129, IMG submission 80071) | Populus rhizosphere microbial communities from Tennessee, USA - Rhizosphere MetaG P. deltoides SRZDD1 (version 2) (version 2) | ecosystem: Host-associated > Plants > Roots > Rhizosphere >...
AGGCGCCACCGTCTTCACGGTGCTCACCCGGTCAGAGCAGCTCGAAGGTTTCCAGGGTCACTCCGAGCAGCCGGTCATTGCCGACGACAATCGGCGCGCGGGCGGGCCGCGGCGGAATCAAGGGAGATCACGGTCGGGAAGCGCGTCACACACGGGCCGTCCTCCGGCGCCGCCGCCCGGCGGCCCTCATGCGGGCAGGATGGCCTCGACGAGCGCCCCGGCCACTCCGGCTAGGGCCCGGCCCGCCGGCGTGTCCCCGTGATCGAGGACGAAGGGCCGCCCGCGGTCCGCGGCCGCGGCGAGCCGCGGGTCGAAGGGCACGCGCCCGAGGAACGGCAGGCCATGCTGGGCGGCCATCGCCTCCCCGCCCGGGCCCTCGAACAGGCGGCCGACGGCGCCGCACGTCGGGCACGCGTAGCCCGCCATGTTCTCGACCAGCCCGAGGAGCCGCGCCCCGCGCTCGCGAGCGAGGGTCATCGCCCGGCGCACGACGAGGTGCGAGACGGCGGAGGGAATCGTGACGACAACCGCGCCGGTCAGCCCGGGCAGGAGGTCGAGGAGCGTCGGCAGCCGGTCGGCGCCCGGCGCGAGGTCGATGAGGAGGACGTCGAGCGCGCCCCAGGCAGTGTCGGCGAGGAACTCCCGGAGCGCCGTGCCCTCCATGGTGCCGCGCCAGGTGTGAGCTTCGACCTGCGTGGGGGCGTCCCACACGACGGGCGTGTCGTCGCCGGGCAGGAGTAGGTCCATCGATAACACCCGGATCCCCTCGGCGGACACGGCCGGGCGCACGCCGTCCGGCTCGACCCGGAGCGGCTGGCCGCGCACACCCAGCATCTTGCCCATCGAGGGGCCGTTCAGGTCCGCGTCGAGGACGCCGATCGCCAGCCCGCGCTGCGCCAGCGCTCCCGCGAGGTTCGCGGTGACCGAGCTCTTGCCGACGCCCCCCTTGCCCGAGACCACCGCCACGCTGGCGCGGATCGGCGCCATCCGGGCCGCGAGTCGCGCCTGCTGCGCGACGACCTGCTCGACGATGTTCGAGCCACCGTCCCCCGCGATGTCCCGGTATCCCTTCATGTCCCGGTCCCCTCGTCACTCGTGTCGAGTGGCGCCGTGGCGGGGTCCCGGAGGTGCGCGCGGAAGCGGCGCATGAGATCCTCACCGAGGAAATCCCCCGACTGGCCGTGGCGCGCCGTCTCGAAGTAGCGCCGGATGCGATCCAGGCGCTCCTGCGCCTCCGGATTCAGGCTCACCGTGCGGATCTCGGCCTTCGCCGCGTCGAAGGCGTCGAACGTGAGCTCGGTGAAGCCGAGCTCACGGATGCGCTTGACGGCCTTCATCATCGCCTGATTCCGGAACCGGGTGAGGAGCGGCGAGGTGATCTCGGCCACGCCCATCCGCCGGGCGCGCCGCTCGGCCGCCTTGCGGATGCCCTCGCGGACGAACTCCGGCGCCGTCTGGAGCCGCGCCCAGGCCTCGGGCGTCCAGCGCACGGGCGCGTCGGGCGCCGCCTGCCAGAGCCGGTCAACGACCTCGGCGGTGATCCGGTCGAGCCCTGCCCGCCGCGCCTCGACCTCGACGTCCCGCTGGAAGAGCCGCAGGACGAAGTCCGCCATCATGGCCGGGGCCTTCCCGAGGCGTGCGACGAGCCGGGCTTCCGCCTCCAGTGTCCAGGGGAGCGGCGCCGCCGCCGCCTCGGTCTCGGCCTCCGCCTCCGCTTCCCGGATGAGGGTCGGCGTGACCGCGACGGCGCCGTGCTCGGCCGCGAGCTCCTCGCAGATCCGGCGCGTCATTGGTCGCATGAACGGCGGGACGGCGTCGAGGAGCGCCAGCGCCTCGGGCGTCCAGGGAGCGGCCGACTGCGGGACCTGGTACGCCCCGCTCGCGGCCAGGCCCATCATCTCGCTCTTGTAGCGGGTCATGAGCTCCGGCGTGATCACGCGGATGCCCTCGGCGCGGGCCCGCCTCTCGGCCAGCCGCCGGACCATGCCACGGAGGAACACCGGGGCGCGCGCGACCCGCGCCTCGGCCTCCGGCGTCCAGCGCACCTCCCCCGGCGCGGGCTCCGGGGGCGGCCCGGACGTGCTCACGGCTCGCGGCTCCACGCCGCCCGCGCAAGCATCACGGCGGTGAGGACCGTGAGGAGGCAGAAAACCCAGGCCCCGGCCCGCATGGACACGGCGAGCCCGAGGATCGACACGGTCTCGGCGCGGGGGGCCCAGGCGATCCGCGCCACCTCGACCGCGCGGAGCGCGACCAGGAGCGTCAGGACGCGCGCGAAGTCCCGACGCGACAGGACCCAGCGGTCGAACCACCCGCGCTCGCGGAGCAGCAGCCAGGGAAAGACGACGACAAACAGGGCGCCCACGACGAACCACGCGATGCCACCGCGCTCCATGCCCCGCGGGCCGAGGCCGCCGCTGGCCAGGGCGAGACCCCCGAGCCAGTAGACGACACCGTAGCCGACGTAGGTCCAGGCGGCCTGGCGGTATCGCGCCTCCCGGACCATCCCAATCACCGGTCCCCGGTCACGCGGGGCCGGCCGGACGCCGGCGTGAAGGGCCGCCCCGGCGTGATGCCCCATCGGCTCCGGACCTCGGCGAGGAGACCCGGCGTCACCGTCTCCTGCCCGTGGCCGCGCGCGTAGGCCTCGACCGCCTGGACCACCATCGCCCGGGCGAACCCCGGGATGGCGTCGAGCCGCGCGCGGGCCGCCGGCTCCCAGGCGAGCGCGAAGCGCACCTCGAGCCCGAACGTCTGCTCCACGCCGAGCCGGATCAGCTCGCCCCCGTGACCGCCGGGCTGGTAGCCGCAGGCCGGGTCCTCGGCCAGGTAGTCCCCGTAGGTCGCGTAGGCCCGGCAGCGACACCCGCCGCAGATCTCCCGGAACTCGCACGCGCCGCAGCGGCCGCCGAGCGAGCTCGTCCGGAGGTCGGTGAAGATCTGCGCGTGCTCCCACAGTTGGGCGAACCCGGTCTCCCGGAGGTTGCCGGCCGCCACCGGCATGTACGGGCACGGTGTGACGTCACCCGTCGGCGTGATGCGGCAGTAGTACTTTCCGGCGGGGCAGGAGCCGTGGGCGTAGTTGGCGAGGAGCGGCGAGCCGGGGTCGAGCTCGTAGAGGACCCGCCGGAAATGCGGCGCGCACTTGGCGCGGATCAGGAGGCCGTCGGCCCGTCCGACCGGCACGCTCCAGGGATCCTCACGCCGCTCGAACACGGAGCTTGGCATGGCGCCGTCCGCGGCGCCACCCGCACCCTGCGCTCGGGCCAGGTAGGTGAGGATCTCCTCGTACTGGGCCGGGCTGATGTCGGTCAGGCCCTCGCCGCGGCCCGTCCGGACGAGGAAGAAGAAGTTGAGCACGCGCGCCCCGAGCTCCCGCGCGAGGGCGATCATCGCGGGAATCTCGCCGACGTTCCAGTCGGTGACGCTCATGTGGAGCGAGAAGTCGATGCCCTCGGCCCGGAGCGCCTCGGTCGCCCGCACGGCGCCCCGCCAGGCCCCGGGGAGGTGGCGGAACGCGTCGTGGCGCGCGGGATCGGTCGAGTCGAGGGACAGGGACGCCCCCTGGACCCCGTGTGCCCTCATGAGGCGCGCCTGCTTCTGGCGGAGGAGGACGCCGTTGGTGCCGAGCACGACCGTGAAGCCGTGCTCGCGCCCCTCCGCCGCGAGCTCGAAGATGTCCGGGCGGAGGAGCGGCTCCCCGCCGGTGAGGATCAGGAACGTCCCGGGATTGACCCGAGCGATGTCGGCCATCACCCGTCGGCACTCGTCCGTCGAGAGCTCGCCGGCGGCCGAGGCGCCCGGCGCCGCGCTGATGTAGCAGTGCGCGCAGAACAGGTTACAGCGCTGGGTGAGATTCCACGAGACTGCGTACGCCCTGTACGTCATCGCCACGACCGATCAGCTCGCCGGGTTCACGGCGCCACCCGGCGGCGGGTCGCCTCAGCTCTGCGGCTTGTTCTTGATGTAGCCGGCGATGACCTCGTTCATCGTGGCCCGCGCGTGGCCGATGCCCTCCTCGCACACCGCGAGGTCGATGAACCCGACCTGCTTCTCGCGCGCCACCTTCTCAATGGCCTCCCGGGTCATGTCGCGCATGAAGCCCGCCGGCACGCGGTTCAGCCGCGCCACCGCGTCCTCGGTCCAGGTGAAGGCGCCATTGGGGTCGGTCACGTCCTTGAGGGTGGCCTCGGCGAACCGCGTGTTGGCGATGAGCGTGTCCCAGCCGTCGCCGAGCTTGTCGCGCCCGACGGTCTCCTCGATCAGCGGGAACGCGATCTCCTTGGTGATCACCGGGATCTTCCGCGTGCGCGCGTACTTCTCGATCCGCGCCTTGGCGCGCCGGCGGAGGTAGGCGTCGGTCACCTCACGGAGGCCCTCCCGGGCGTCGTTCGCCCAGCGGACCGTCACGCCGGGCATGACCTCCTCCTCGGCGATCCCGCCCTCCGCGGTGGCGATCTGCTCCACGGCCCGCCGGTCGACGAGGGTGAAGCCCTCGGGGCCGCCGCTGCACACCGGGCACTTCACGACGGGGTTCGGCCCCTTCACGACGTAGCCGCAGACCGAGCAGATCGCCGTCACGGCGGCGTCCTCCGCCCGGAGCTTCGCCACCGCCAGGTCCTCGGCCAGGATCTGCATCTTCTCCGCCATGCGCCCCGGCATGAAGATCGCCATCGCCTCGTCGATCACCTTGGAGGTGATGACCGTGTGCCCCTGCTCGATCGCGTAGCGGAGGAGCGCCGTCCGCGCCACGCCCGCCACCTGCTCGGGGACCCGCTTCATCCGCTCCCGGGCCTCGTCGGTCCAGGCGATGATCTCCTCGGCCTTCACGTCGAGCGGCGGGTAGAACTTCCCCGCCACCAGCAGGACGTTGCACGGGGCGAGGCGGAGGAGGTTCTCCGTGTTCGAACCGAGGTCCGCCTCGCGCTCGTCCGAGTGCACGCCGATGCGACCTAGGATCAGGAGCCAGGGCTGCTCCTTACGGCAGAACTGGAGCACCTTCTCGAAGCACTTGCCGTCGAGCAGCGTGATCCCGAGGTCGACCCCCTCGTCGGCCGCGAGCTTCCGGCCGATCTCGAGGTGCGACTGGTAGATCTTGGCGAGCCCGGTGTCGATGATCTCCTCGTGGAGCTGCTCCTGCTCCTTGAACCGGAAGACCTTCGAGGCCTGCTCGGTGAGCACGCCGACGATCCCGTTGAACATGGCGTAGTGAAGGTAGGGATCGTAGACGGCGACCGCGTGGACCGGCCGGCGCAGGGCCTTGGCGAGCGCGATCCCGACTTTGAGCCCGTGGAACGACTGGGGGCTCCCGTCGAGGCCGACGACGATCGCGCCCTGCTGCGCCTCCAGCGGCTCGAGGCTCCGGACCACCAGGGTGTCGACCGGGACGCGGCGCACGAAGCGCTCGGTCACCGAGCCGAGCTGGCTGTCCCGCACGGCACCCAGCCCGAGGGCACCCATGACGACGAGGTCGTAGTCCTTGCCCTGGACGTCCTCGATCAGCGCCTTGTAATGCTTGCCGTCCATCATGCGGGGCTCGAAGGGCAGCCCGGCGGCCTCCGCCTTCTTCCGCATCACCTCGAGGTACGAGTCGGAGACCAGCTGGAGGCCCATGGCGATCAGCGAGTCGTGAATCTTCCGCTGGCGCTCGAGCTCGTGCTCGTCCCGGTACTCCTCGGGCAGCGTGTACTCCATCTGCTTGAACCGGTAGTCGTGGAGCCGCGCCGCGTACACGTGGCAGCCGGTCAGGGTCGAGCCGAAGGCTCGCCCGAGCTCCACGGCCAGGTCGATGGCGCGGTTGGAGTAGTCCGAGTTGTCGACCGGCACGTAGATCTTCCGGAGCATGGAGGCCTCCTTGCGCGACACTGGGGGCGACGGCGGGGTCACTTGAGCTCGAACTCCACCGCGACCTCGCCGCGCGCCGGCACCGTCACCTCCTGCGTGAGGACGCGGGGCGGATCGTAGAGGGGGCGCCCGTCCTTGTCCTTGCCCGTCACGAGCCAGCCTTCGTGCCAGGCGGTGACGCGGTAGCGACCCGGCGGGATCTCGGTGATGCGGAACAAGCCATTGTCATCCGAGACGGCGAAGTAGGGGTTGTCGCGGACTACAATCCAAGCCCGCATGTGCGTGTGGGCGTCGCAAACCACCTCCACGACGCCCGGCTTCTTGATCCGCTGCGTGACGTCGATGACCTGGTCCTTGATCGGCAGCGCGATGTTGAACACGGTGAGACGCTCGAGGAAGCCGTGCGTGTTGTGCAGGACCGGATCGGAATTCCGGATCCGGACCTTCGCTCCGGCCATCACCGCGGAGACGTGCGGGACGAACAGGCACTTCGTGTTGTCCAGTTCGAACTCGGGCGCGCGCTTGCCCCGCTCGACGCCCTCGAGGGCCACGACCGTGCCCGCGACGCCCTTGCCCGGGCCGAGGACCAGCGCCTGGAAGGGCTTGTGCTCGCCGCAGACGTCCGTGTTCTTCCGCACGGTCAGAGGCTCGCCCTTCGGCGGCTCCCCGGCGAACCGCACGCGACCGGTGAGGATCCCGCCGTCCGGCACCGGCGCCTCGACGTAGACCGGGCTCGACCGGACCACCCCGGAGAGTCCGAGACCGACCGCCACGATCAGCGCCCCCACGCCCCGTCGCACGCTAGCCTGGCCTCACGGCGGCCCGTCGGCGCCACCCGACCCGGGCTCCCCGCCAGCGTGGGTCGGGTCCACCAGGTGATCGAGCGCCAACCAGAGCGCCTTGCTGTAGCGGAACGACCAGAGCGGGAAGAGCACCACGAACGCCCCCCAGATGGCCACCTGCCAGCCCGGGGACGGCGCCAGCCACGCCTCGAGCAGGAAGTACCCGGCCAGGGCGAGCCCCACCGTCAGGCCGTAGTTGATGTAGATCGCGCCGATGAAGTACCCGGCCTCGCGCTCCAGGAGCAACCCGCAGACCGGACAGCGGGCTGGCATGCGGACCAAGCCGGTGAAGAGCCGCCCGCTGCCGCAGCGCGGGCACCGGAGCGCGAGCGCCCGCCGGAGCGCCAGGGACACGCGGGCACGGTCCACCCGGCGCTCCTCTCACGCTCCGTCATCCATGGTAGAGCATCCAGTACACCACCACACCTGTCACCGACACGTAGAGCCACAGCGGGAACGTGAAGCGGGCCAGCCGCGCGTGCCGCGCGAACTGCGTCCGGAGCGCCCGGTAGAGCGTCGTCCCGACCAGCGGCACGATCACGACAGCCAGCACCGTGTGCGTGAGCAGGATCGAGAAGTAGAGCGTCCGGAGCCAGCCCCCACCGCCGTACGGGCGCGAGCCAACCTGGGCGTGATAGACGATGTAGGAGCACAGGAACAGGACCGAGAACCCGACGGCTGTCAGCATGCACGCCCGGTGGACGGCAATCCGCCGCTGCCGGATAGCCACGAAACCCGCAAGCATGGCCACCGCCGCCGACGCGTTCAACACGGCGTTGATGGTCGGCAGGACTGTGAGATTCACCGGCCAGCCGGCCGCGGGGCCACGACCCGCGTCAATGCTGCGGCGCCTCGACCTTCTTCGAGTCGGACGTCTGGTGCGGCGCGTGGAGCGAATCGGGTAGCAGCACCAGTACCAGGAGCGTACCGATCAGCACCGGCGTCAGGGCGACGTAGCCGAGCGTCTTCGTCTCGAGCCGGAGATGCATGAAGTAGAGGGCCACCAGCGCCGCCTTCGCGCTGGCCAGCGACACCAGCATCACCCCAACCGCCAGCTTGGCGATGGGCAGGAAGATGACCGCGATCTCGACCACGGTGAGCACTGCCAGGTACCAGAAGATGGCCATGTAGCTCGGCCCGTGCTTCGCATGGGTGTCCGCCATCGTGTCCTCCGTCCCCTCGTCCGGCTACAGGAGGTAAACGAACGTGAAGACCATGATCCAGACCAGGTCGACGAAGTGCCAGTAGAGCCCGGCGATCTCCGCGACCATGTAGTTGTACCGCATGTCCGTGACGCGGCTCACTACCCGGTAAATCGTGAGCAGGTAGATCACGCCGCCGGTCACGTGGAGCCCGTGGAAGCCGGTGATCATGAAGAAGCTCGCGCCGAACAGCGTCGCTCCCCAGGGATTCCCGAACACCTTGAGGCCGCGCTCGATGAGGTGCGTCCACTCGTAGGCCTGGAGCCCGACGAAGATCGCCCCGCCGAGCGCCGTGAGCAGCAGGAACATCTTCGCGCGGGGCAGGTTCGAGGCCTTGAGGGCCTCGAGCGCCTTCACCATCGTGACGCTCGAGCAGATGAGGAGGAACGTCATCAGGGCGGTGAGCTGGATGCCGAGCACCTGAGCCGGGTGCGGCCAGTCGACGCTGCCGGCCCGCAGGGCGCCGTAGGACGCCAGGAGCACGCCGAACCCCACGGCGTCGCCGGCCAGGAAGATCCACATCCCGAGCTTGCCCCAGCTCTCGGGTGTCAGGGGCGACTCGGCCGGCTCGACGGCCGGATGGTGCAGCGCGGTTGCTGCGTCGCTCACGATCCGCTCTCCTTCCGTGCGGTCATGCGAGGTATACGAGCATGTACAAGACCGGCCAGAGGGCCACCACGAAGTGCCAGTACATCGCGCAGCACTCGAGCGCCACGTGCCGGGCCCGCGTGAACCGGCCCCGCCGGGCGAGCCAGAGCACCCCGCCGAGCCAGGCGGCCGCCCCGAGCACGTGGGCGCCGTGCACGCCGATCAGCGTGTAGAACGTCGCGCCGTAGATCCCCGACGACACCCGGAGCCCGAAGTGCACGAGCCGCGTCCACTCGACCCCCTGGATCACGAGGAAGAGGACGCCAAGCCCCCAGGTCCACCCGAGCCAGCGCACGAGGTCCGTCCGGTCGTCGGCGCGGACCGCTCGAAGCGCGCGCCGGAGGGTCCAGCTGGAGCCGAGCAGGACCAGGGTGTTCACGGCGGTGAGCCCGACCGGCAGCCGGGGCTGGCCCGGAGGCGGCCACACCGGCGCCCCCAGCCGGAGCTGGAGGAAGGCGATCACCAGCGCACCGAAGAACATGCTCTCGCCGCCGAAGAGCATCAGCATCCCCAGACGGGCGTTCGAGAGCGGCAGCCCCTCCGAGCTCGGGTGAGGCTCGCCGTCCCCGTTGCCGTCATGGCGTCCCGGGGGGCCGGGGGGCCGCCCCCCCTGGTCGGGCGCCCGATCACGGTGCGCGTCGCGTGACCGGACCTCGAGGTCGAGCACGGGCATGGGCGGGCTCAGTTCCGCAGCCAGGCCACCAGGGCCGACACGAGCATCAGGAGGGCGATCCAGGCCACGAGCACGAGCGCCGTCCGGCGATTTCGGCGCGGAACGGTGCTGCCCCCTGCCGATCCGGGACCGGCCGCCGGGGCGGACACCGCGGGCGCGCGCTCGGGCACGGGCTAGCTGACCTTATCCAGGGCCATGAGTACCAGCAGGAGCGGCAGGTAGACGACGGAAGCGATGACGACTCGCCGTGCGGCCGGCTCCGAGGGTCGGAGGGCCTGCGCCACACACACCACCAGAAACAGCGCCCCGAGCAGGAGGGCCCCGAAGAAGTAGACGCCGCCCGTGAGCCCCACGAGGGTCGGCAGGAGGCCGGCCGCGTGCAGCGCGAGACAGCCGGTCACGATCTGCCGCTCGGTGCTCCCGCCGTCGGGGTCGACGACAGGCAGGACGCGGATGCCGGCGCGCGCGTAGTCCTCGCGGTAGAGCCGCGCGATGGCCAGCGTGTGCGGGAGCTGCCAGAGGAAGAGGATGGCGAAGAGCACGCCCGCGCCCACGCCGAGCTCCCCACGCGCGGCGATCCAGCCTGCCACCGGCGGGAGGGCGCCCGGCACCGCGCCGAGGACGGTGCACAGCGGGCTCACCCGCTTGAGCGGGGTGTAGACGCCGAGGTAGAGCACGGAGATGGCAGCGGTGATCGCGGCGGCGGCGGGGCCCGCCGCCACCACGAGGTACGCGAGGCCCCCGACCGTCACCAGGCCACCGAAGGCGGCCGCCTCGCCCGGCTGGAGACGCCCGTCCGGCAGCGGTCGCGCCCGGGTCCGCAGCATCCGTGCGTCCACGTCCCGCTCGAGGAACTGGTTGAGCGCCAAGGTGCCCCCCGCCGCCAGGGCCGTCCCCACGAGGACGTGCACCAGCCGTAGGTAGTCGAGGTCCGTGGACGCACCGAGGTAGTACCCGACGAGTGTTGTCAGCACCACCATCAGGACGACGCGGGGCTTCGCCAGGGCGAGGAAGTCCGCCAGGCGGCGGCGTGTCCCGGCCAGCGCGACCACCCCGTCCCGCACGACCTCGGTTTGCGAGGTCACGCCGCCACCTCCGTCGCGACGGGGGCCGCCCCCCGCGCGGTGCGCGCCCCGGCGCCCAGCGCCCGCCGGCGACCCAGCTGGAGCGCCAGCGCGACGACGCTGCCGAAGACGAGGGCCCCCATCGCCCGGTGCAGGACCGGCAGGGCGACGACCGCCAGCTGCCCCCCGGGCACCGCCAGATCGGTGAAGCGGGCGGCGTACGCGCCGACGCCGAGGGCGAGCTGGGCCAGGAGGAGCCCCATCATAGCCCATGCCCACCAGGCGAGGACCGGATCCTCCCCCGCGCCCCGGAGGACGGCGAGGGCGACCCCGACCAGGACCCCCGTCGTCACGACCGCCCCCGCAACATGCCACCACACGGCCGTCCCGTGCGTGGTGAAGGCGCCGAGCACGATCTGCCCGTAGGCCACGGCGGCCGCGAGGCTACCGAGCGACGCGAGCCGGCGGGCCCGCACCGGGACGACGGGCGGCGTCCGCCACCGAGGACCCGTGACCACGGCTAGCCCGACGAGGAGGGCGAAGAACAGCTGGGCGAGGCAGCCGTGGACCAGGGCCAGCGTATCCCGGAGGAGCACAACGCGCAGGCCCCCGATGAGCCCCTGCGTCGAGACCAGGACGACAGCCAGCAGACCGAGCCCGCGCACCCACCGCCGCGAGTCCCCGAAGGTGAGCGCCATGGCGAGGGCGACAGTGAGCATCCCAATCCCGGCGCCCAGGAGCCGGTGACCGTGCTCGACCAGCACGCCCCCGACCATCCCTGACCAGGGAAAGAGGAAGGGGTTGTGCCCGAAGGTCGTCGGCCAGTCGGGCACGGCCAGCGCGGCACCGGTGTTGGTGACGAGGCCGCCGGCCACGATGAGGCCGACGGTCGCCCCCGCCGTGACGCACGCCAGGCGATGCGGCCAGCCGACCCTCGTCATCCGTGCCCCCCGCTCTCCAGGTACGGGCTCAGTGTCCGTGCCCGCCCGCCCGGGCGCCGGCGACAACCTGAGTCTGGGGCAGGTAGTCCTCGGTCATCCCGGGGACGCTGTACTCGTAGGGCCCCCGGTAGACCGTGGGGATCGTCGCTCCCCAGTTACCGTGGGGCGGCGGCGACGGCGCCGTCCACTCGAGCGTGTTGGAATGCCAGGGGTTCCGGTCGGCCTTCCGGCCCCGGACCAGGCTCGCGATGAAGTTCCAGATGAACAGGATCTGCGAGACGCCCAGGATGAACGCGCACACCGACATGAACACCGCGATGGGCTGGAGAGGCTGCAGGAACTCGTACTGCGTCGGGTTGTAGATCCGCCGCATCATCCCGCCCACGCCCAGGAAGTGCATGGGGAAGAACACGAGGTTGAAGAACACGAACGTGAGGACCGCGTGGATCTTTCCCACCGTCTCGTTCATCTCCCGTCCGAAGAGCTTCGGGTACCAGAACGTGATCGCGGCGAACATCGCGAAGATGATCCCGGCCACCACGTAGTGGAAGTGCGCGACGATGAAGTACGTGTCCTGGATGAAGATGTCGACCGGCGCGCTGGCCATGAAGATGCCGCTCAGCCCGCCGATCGTGAACGTCGACAGGAACGAGATCCCGTGGATCATCGGGGTGGTGAACCGGATCGACCCCCCCCACAGCGTCCCGAGCCAGTTGAACGACTTGATCGCGGACGGCACCGCGATGACCATCGTCGTCAGCATGAACGACGTGCCCAGCGCGGGGCTCATGCCGCTGATGAACATGTGGTGGCCGTAGACGATCCACGACAGGAACGCGATCGAGATCATCGAGTAGGCCATCGCCCGGTACCCGAAGATCGGCTTCCGCGAGAACGTGGACAGGACGTCCGACGTCACCCCCATGGCGGGCAGCACCAGGATGTACACCTCCGGGTGGCCGAAGAACCAGAACAGGTGTTGCCAGAGCAGGGGCTCGCCGCCCCCCGACGGGTCGAACCAGTGCGTCCCGATCGTGCGGTCGAAGAGGAGCATGGCCGCCGCGGACGTCAGCACGGGCAGGGCCAGCAGGAGCAGGATGGCCGTGATGAACAGGGACCAGACGACGAGCGGCAACCGGAACAGTGTCATCCCGGGCGCCCGCATGTTGACGACCGTCGTGATGTAGTTGATCGAGCCCATCATCGACGACACGCCGAGGAAGAACAGGCTGATCAGCCAGAGGTTCTGGCCCCAGTTGACCCCAGAATACTGGGGGTTGGCCGACAGCGGCGCGTACGCGGTCCACCCGGCCGCCGCGTGGCCGCCCGGGACGAAGAAGCCCGCCAGCATAATGACGCCCGACAGGGCTCCCGTCCAGAACGAGAGCATGTTCAGCTTGGGGAACGCCATGTCCCGGGCGCCGATCATGAGCGGGATCAGGAAGTTCCCGAAACACCCCACCATGACCGGCATGATCACGAAGAAGATCATGAGAGTGGCGTGCATCGTAAACAGCATGTTGTAGACCTCGGGCGGGATCACACCCTCGGTCTCGCTGAACAGCCAGTGGAGGCCGGGAACCGGGGTCTCGGGCCAGCCGAGCTCCCACCGAATCAGCATGGCCAGGAAGCCGCCGATCAGCAACATGAACAGCCCCATGAACAGGAACTGCCGGGCGATCATCTTGTGGTCGGTCGAGAAGATGTACGTGCGCACGAAGCCGAGGTCGTGGTGCTCGTGGACCTCGTGCGCCGCAGCCGTCGCGCTCTGAGCCATCGTATCCCTACCTCCCTCGCGAGAGACCTCTAGTCGGCGGGCCGGCCTACGCAGGCCACTTCTCCTTGACCCACTGCCGGTATGCCTCGGGCGTGTGGACGAAGAGGTACCCCTTCATCCCCGAGTGGCCGAACCCGCACAGCTCGGCGCACGGGATCTCGTACCTCCCGGGTTTGGTCACCTCGATCCACTGGACGATCTCGCGGCCGGGCACGGCATCCTGCTTGAAGCGTGCCGCGGGAATGAACACGCTGTGGATCACGTCCCGAGCCCGGAGATGGAGCACGACCGGTTTGCCGGTGGGGACGTGCAGCTCATTGTCGAACGTCTGGTCGTCGGCCGTGTCGAACTTCCCGTCCGGACCCGGGTACGTGACCTCCCAGTTGAACTGCTTCGCGGTGATGCGGACGTGGAGGTCCGACTCGGGAATGCGGCTCTTGACCTTCGACCAGCTCGGGATCGAGAGGAACGTGATCACGATCAGGATGAGGGCAGGGACGATCGTCCACACCATCTCGAGCGTCGTGTTGCCGTGGCTGTAGACCGCCCTCCGACCGGGCCGCTCCCGGTACACCACCAGGAAGCTCACCAGCAGCACCGTCACGAGCACGAAGGCGGCGCCGGTGATGTAGTAGATGAGGTAGAAGAGGTCGTCGAGCTCCTTGCCGTACGTGGCGATGTTCTCGGGGAGCCAGCTCATCATCGCAGTCGGCCCGTCCTTTTCGATCGAAGGGGGGTCACGGCCTCACCGCGCGCCTGTGCCCGGGGTCCGGCGGGCGATCCCGCCGGCCACCTCGGCTACGGGAGCGCCCGCCATTCCGGGGATCCTACTTCTTCAGCTCGAACGCGACCTTGGTGTCCTGCCCGGCCTTGACCTCGACCTCCTTGGTCTGCTTGCCGAGCACCGGGTGAACGACCTCGACCTTGTGCTTGCCGGGCGGCACGTTGTCCAGCTTGAACGCGCCGTTACCGTCGGTCACCGCCGTGGGGTTCTCGGTCACGTAGATCCACCCGAGCATCCAGCTGTGCGCGTCGCACTGGACCTTGATGAGCTCGGGCTTCTCGATCTTCTCCACCATCTCCTTCTTGAACTTCGGCTGCGCCTTGTTGAACGGCGTGTTGGCCGTGGAGAAGGTGTGGATGTTGTGGAGCACGCCGTCCGAGTTGAGGATCTTCAGCTCGCCCGGCGCCATCACGAGGACGTTCGGGTGGAACTCACACCCCTTCTGGTCGAGCACGGCCGGCTTCGCCGGCTTGGCGCCCTTGGCATCCGTGACGGCCACCAGCGCATTGCCGAGGCCGCCCCCGGCGCCGACCGCGACCTCTACGATCTTCTTCTCCTGACCGCAGACCTCGTTGTCCTTGTTGACCTTGACCACCTTGGGAGGGGGGGCGGCACCGGCGAGCTTGACCTCGCCGCTGATCGACCCGCCGCCCTGGGCGCCTACCGGCAGCCCCGAGACCAGGACGATACCCGCCGCGGCCACCGCGACGGCCAGCACGCTAGCGACGATCGATTGCTTCATTGGAGTCCTTCCTCCTTGTAGTCGAGTATCCGGGCTACGCGGCCTCTCGCCGCCGCCGGGCCCATCGCGCCAGCCCGAGCTCCGCGGCGCCCGCCACGAGCGCCAGGATCGGCGGCATGACGAACTGCCGCTTCGAAGGCGGCGGCTCGAGCCGCGCGTAGTACCAGGTCGAGACGGCCGCCTTCGGCCCCTCATCACCCTCCGAGCCATCCCAGGCCCACAACGCCACCGCGAAGAACTCACCGGGCCGGAAGACGAAATCCGGGGAGTCCGCCGTCTGGAGCGGACGCCGGAGCACGACCCGGTACTGGCCGGCGTCGTAGACTGCCTGCCCCTTGGCTTGGACCGCCTCCCCCGTCTGGGGCGTCATCTTCCCCGCTCCGACGGCCGTCGCCTCACCGACGTCCGCGCCCGCCCGCCAGGTCAACAGGTAGACGGGGTGGCTCCCGTCGCCCATGAGGAAGTACGGACGGTCCCCCGTCCCTTGCCCGGTCGGGAACTGGACGGCGACCATGTCGGGCTTCGGCGCCCCCTTCGTCGGATCGGACGCCGTGGGGTCATCCCAGGTCAGGTGGAACACCGCCTCCCGCTCAGTGTACACCGCCCGCACGGTGACCATGTCGATCGAAGGGTTGAAGTTCCGGGGGTCGACGATGACCTGCCCCACGAGCGGCAGGGCGGCCCCCGGCCGCTTCGTCCAGAACTCGGCGTTCGGGTCGGTCGGCGGGGCCCCGGTCACTAGCGGGATCGACAGCAGAGACGCCCAGTTCAGACGCTCCGGCCCGAGCGAGCGGACGTAGTTCGCGAGGTCCCAGAGGCTCGCCTCCCGCACGTCCGCGTCCTTCTCGTCGGACTTCCGGTAGTCCTCGACGGAGTCCGCGATGGCGGGCATGGGGGTCCCGGTCACCCCGGTCAGGAGCCGCATGACCACATCCTTCCGCTCCGAGCCCCCTCGGAAGTTCCACGGGTGGTGGAGGTTGGCCGGGCGGATCGGCTGGCCCCAGTCGTCCTTGAGGTCCGAGCCGGGCGCGGGGTCACCCCGACCGGCCTGACCGTGGCACTTCACGCACTCGAAGGCGTCGAACATCTTCTTGCCCCGACGGAGCGACGCCTCCGAGGACGCGACCTCCTTGGGGACCGCGACGGGCTCGAGCTTGGCGCCCTTGTAGGACTCGGCGAACGTCTTGATGTAGGCCACGACCGCCGAGCGCTCCTTCTCCGGTAGCGACTTCCACGCGGGCATCGACGTCCCGGGCATCCCGTCGGTCACGATCCGGAAGAGGTCTTGGTCGGACGCGAGCGGCCCGGCCACCGTGCGGATCTTGTACTTCCCCGCGGTGAAGTCGCGTGGACGCGGGACGAGGAGCTCAGACGCCGGGCCGTCACCCTTGCCGCCGGCGCCGTGACACCCCGTGCAGCGCCGCTCGTAGACCTGCTTGCCCAGGGCGACGTCGCCGGACTGGGCGGCCGCCGGTCGCGGGCCGAGGGCGGCGGCGCCCCCGGCGAGGAGCCCCGACGCGAGGCTCGGGTCCGGTGGTCGCGCCGCGTGCGACTCCATGACCCGCGGGGGATGGCCCGTGGTCTCATACAGGTAGTAGATCACCTGCCAAATCTGCTCCTCGGTCAGCCGGTCTTCCCACGCCGGCATCGCCGAGTTCCAGGGCGTCGACTCCTTCGGCAGGCCCGGGCCGCCCTTGGCGATGCGCCAGAACACGAAGCCCTCCGAGAGCTGGGCGATCGTGTTCGGCCCGGCGAAGTCGGCGGGTGGTGGGTTGAAGCCGTGGGCGAAGTGCCCCTGACCGTCCAGGAGGTCGCCGTGGCAGTACACGCAGTTCCGGATGTAGGTCGCCGCGCCAGCGGCGTAGTGCTTGGCGGCGTTCGCGGGGTTCTGCTTGATGTCCTTCCGGATCGGGGTGTCGGCGTGCTGGAGGTTGATCTCCTTCCCGCGGAAGCTGATCGTGTCGGGCGGCGCGGGGTGGGTCGCGCGGAGCTCGAGCGGCGCCTCGGCGCGGGCCGACGCCTGGGAGTAGGCGTAGTAACCGATCAAGAGCGGGATCACCACGCCCAGGAACAGGCGCACCGGACGGCGGCCGGGCTCGGTGAGCGTCGCCCACACCGGCGCCACGAAGGCCCGCCACGAGTCGGAATCGGACGAGACGTAGGCGAGCACGGCCATCAGCGTGACCGCCATGTAGAGCGAGAACACACTGAACGGCATGGGCGGTCGGATGCCGTACTTGAAGAGGAGTGCGGCCCCGATCAGGACCAGGACGGCCTGGAGGAACTTCCCGCGAGGCGCCGGCATCGGCTAGGACTTGGCCTTGGCGGCGGGCTGGCCGGCGGCGGCCGGTGCGGCGCCGGCCTTGAGGGTCAGCAGGAACGACACCAGGTCGAGGTACTCCTTCGCCGTGAGCTGCTGGCCGAAGGTCTTCGGCATCACGTTCGGAGGGAAGCCCGACACGGTCCCCTTGGAGGCCGGGTCCAGGATCTTGCCCATGATGTACTCGGGCGTCTGGCTGCCGGCGATGTTGGAGAGGTCCGGCCCGACCGGGCTCGCCCCGATCGCCCCCGCCTTGTGGCACGCGATGCACGCGCCCTTGCCCATGAACACCGCCTGGCCCGCCTTCGGATCGCCCGGCAGCTCGATCGACGCCGCCCCCGCGCCGGCCTGGGCGGTCGCGATCTGCGGCACGTCGTCGAGCTTCACGTCAACGGTCCCGCCGAGGCTTTCGAGAAAGGCCACGGTCGCCCAGATCTCGCTCCGGTTCAGGCCGATCGGCGGCTTCGACACGTTGGGCATGATGTTCGGAAAGCCCTCGACCACATACGCGCTGGGGTTGAGCAGCGACTCCACCAGGTACGCCACCGCCTTGGTCCCGGGCTTTCGAGTCGCCGCTCGAGCACCGACCCCCGCCAGGTCCGGCCCGCGGCCGGCTCGACCGATCCCATGGCACGTCGTGCACTGCCCCTTCTCACGGAAGATCTTCTCGCCGGCGGCCACCAACTGCTGGGGCGTCACGTTCCCGCCTTCGAGCGACAGCTCCTCGGGCGGCTTCGACTCGATCTGGGGGATCGAGTTCGCATACCAGGTGAAGCTGCCCATCACCACCAGGGCGAACGCCCCCACCTTGACCGTCACGGGCACCGCCATCGCGCCGGCTATGCCTCCCGGCTCCCGCCCGCGATGGGCGCGGGCGCCGCATGGCCACCGGGGGTCGCCGCGACTGCCGCGTGCCCCTTCTCGCCGAGTCCGCCGAGCCAGAAGATGAACATGACCATCAGGAAGAACAAGATGGTCGTGCTGGTGATCACGTTGGCCGCGTACCCGAGGGCCGGCGTCACGGCGTCGGGTGACCGGTCCTGCATCACCCCGTAGATGTGCCAGTGCTGCCGGATCCCCGACCGCGCAAAGCCCATGAGGCCCATGAGCCACGTGAAGGTCACTGCCAGGAGGATCAGCACGTATTGGGACCGCGGCGCGATCGACCCCCAGCGAATCGTGCCGGTGGAGCGCGCCCCTTTGAACATCGGGATGTCGATCGCCATCACGATCACGATGCAGAGGAGGACCGCCAGGACCTGGAGCGGCGAGAACCGCCGGATCCGGACGATGGCCTCCACGAAGTAGCCGCCCACCCCGAGCCCGACAACGGTCGCGCCGGCGGCCACGAAGGCGAGCCACTGCAGCGCCATTCCCGTCCGGGCCCAGGCCACGGTGGGCAGCTTGTTCGCCCGGCGATACAGGAGGTAGGAGAGGAACGTCGTCAGGATCATCAGGTTCACCGCGGTGTTCTTCGCCGACATGACGCCGAAGAACCGGAGGAACCGGTGGTCCGACCCGCCCATCGCGCGGACCTCGCCCAGGGAGGCGATGAGGCTCCGCGGCGTGGCCCACACCATGAACCCCAGCGCGATCACGAGAAGGAGGAACTTGATCCAGGGGCGGAACCGCTCGGCACCCGGGATGCGCTCCATCCCGAGCCAGAGGTAGTAGTTCGAGCCCAGGAAGAGAACCCCGATGAGGATGGCCTGGACGATCCAGAGCCACGACATAAAACCGCCCATCATCGTGATCCCCATCGTCTGGTTGTAACCGTAGATCTCGAACCCGAGCCAGTACCCGGCGAAGGGCAGGACCATCAGCGCCGAGAGCGCGACGAAGTTTCCGATGTACCCCATCCAGTCGTAGCGGGCGCGGTCCTCGTCGGTCTTGGCGCCCAGGAACCGGAAGGCCGCGTAGGCCCCGACGATCGTGCCGCCGAAGACGATATTGGCGATGAGCCGGTGGATGTTGAGCGGCATCCAGGTGAAGTTGTTCACCGCCTGCCAGAGGGTCCCCGTGAACTTGCCGCTCTCGTCCACCCCCGCCGGCGACATCATGAACGTGACCCACGAGTTCGAGACGAACAGGATCGCGGTGCCGAGGAGGTTCGCGAGCACCCCGATCGCGACGTGGAGCCCCTTCCGTGGTCCGGAGAGCCAGTCCCAGCCGTAGTACCAGAGGTACACGACGAACGTCTCCAGGAAGAACAGGAGGGCGTAGAGCCACATCGTGGGGGCGAAGATGCCGCTCATGAACGTCCAGAACCGTGGATAGAGCGTGATCAGGAGGAAGAGGAGGAGACCGCCGAGCAGCGCCGTCGTCGAGAACGCCGCGAACGTGAGCTTGACGAACTCGTGCGAGAGCCAGTCGTAGCGGCGCCCCTCCTCGCGGTCCATCCCGATCCGCCAGCCCATGAACTCGATGATCACGGCGAAGATCGGGACGCCCAGGATGAACGCGGCGAAGTTGAGGTGGATCTGGGCGATCACCCAGATCGCGAGCCGGGAGCCGATGTAGGGAAAAGCCCGGTACGCGGCTTCCTTCTGCTCCTGGGCCAGGCCGGGGGTCGCCAGGACCGCGACCGCCACAGCCGCGAGGAGGACCGCAAGGAGGCGCGGGAGCCTGGACGACCCTGGGTCTCCGGGGATCGGGCGCGGTCGCACGGTGGTCGTGCTGAGGCTCCTTCGGGGTCCAGGCACTGCGAGCGGCGCCGGCGGGAGGCCCGACCCGCTTGTTCCAATCGTCACAAGGGCGTCGCCTCTTTGTAGGGCAGCGAGGGGGCCCCTGTCAAGGGCGTCGCCCGCTCCCGGGCCCGTGCTGACCCTCGGGCAGCCAGCAGTTGTCCGCTCCAGGATGTGGTCGGCGCCGTTGCGACGCCAGGCGCCAGTCTGCTACGATCCGCGCCACGTCGGGCGGCACCTCCACGACGGCGCCGCCGGCCCCCCGAGCCACCACACGTGACCGCCGAGGTCGTCGCCCAGGCCCTCCTGTCCGGCCTCCTCATGGGCTTCGTGTACGCCCTGATCGCGGCCGGTCTCTCGCTCATCTTCGGCCTGATGGAGATCGTGAACTTCGCCCACGGCGAGTTCCTGATGCTCGCGATGTTTGCGGTCTTCTGGGCCTGGGCTCTCGGGGGCCTCGATCCCGTCCTCGCCCTCCCCCTCGCGACCGCGCTCCTGTTCGGAGTGGGCTGGGTCGTGTACCGGGGCGTGATCAGCCGGATCCTCGGAGCCCCGATGCTGGCCCAGATTTTCGCGACGTTCGGGCTGGCCGTCTTCCTCCGGAGCGGCGCTCAATTCCTCTGGACGCCGGACTTCCGGCTCGTCCAGAACCCGTGGATCCGTGGCCGATTCTCGCTCTTCGGGCTCTTCGTCGGCGCCCCCCAGTTGGCCGCCGCCCTGGCCGCCCTGTTGGCCTTCGGGCTCCTCTACTGGTTCATCACCTGCACCGAGACGGGGCTCGCCCTCCAGGCGACGGCCCAGGACCGCCAGGCCGCCGCCCTCATGGGGATCGACACTGAACGGATGTTCGCGCTCGGTTGGGGCCTCGGCGCAGCCTGCGTCGGGGCGGCCGGCGCCCTCCTGGCGAACTTCTTCTACGTGTTCCCGGACGTGGGAGCCGTCTTCGCCCTCCTCGCCTACGTCACGGTCGCGCTCGGGGGCTTCGGCAACGTCGCGGGGACGCTCCTCGGCGGGCTGCTGATCGGCCTGGTCGAGAACCTCGTCGGGCTCTGGGCGCCGGCGTTCAAGTACGTCGGCGTCTTCTGCTTCTACCTCCTGGTGGTCCTCTGGCGCCCCCAGGGCCTCTTCGGCCGCTACTGACGCGCCGTGGTGGACCGGGGCCGGCTCGCCCTCCTGACCGCGCTCAGCACGGCGCTGGTCGCCTTCCCCTGGGTCTTCGTCAAGCCCTACCCGCGGGACGTGATGATTCGGATCTTCCTCTACGCCCTGCTCGCGCAGGCCTGGAACCTCCTCGGAGGCTACTGCGGCCAGGTCTCGCTCGGGAACGCCGTGTTCTTCGGGATCGGCGCCTACGCGTCTTCGGTCCTGTCGTTGTGGTGGGGTGTGTCGCCGTGGCTCGGGATGCCCGCCGGCATGACGCTCGCCGTCGTCGTCTCGCAGGTGATCGGCTATCCGTGCTTCCGTCTTCGGGGCCACTACTTCGCGATCGCCACGATCGGCATCGGCGAGATCGTCCAGACCGTCGCGATCAACTGGGACGCGATCGGTGGCGCGCGGGGCGTCTGGCTCCCGATCAAGCCCGAGACCCTCGTGAACTTCCAGTTCCACAGGGCCAAGTGGGTCTACTACTACATTGCGCTCGCGCTCCTGGTCGCCGTCTTCGGCCTGACCGCCTTCGTCGAGCGCTCGCGGCTCGGATACTACTTCCGTGCGATCCGCGAGGACCCGGACGCCGCCCAAAGCCTGGGCGTGCCCCTGACGCGCTACAAGCTCCTGGCCATCGCTGGCTCGGCCGCGTTCACGGCGCTGGGCGGCACCTTCTACGCCCAGTATGTCCTCTTCATCGATCCGGAGTCCGTCCTGCCAACGTCGCTCTCCATCCTGGTCTGCCTGGTCGCAGTGCTGGGAGGTGTCGGCACGCTCTGGGGGCCGGCCCTCGGGGCGACCGTACTCATCTCCCTATCCGAGGTGACGCGCGTCTGGCTGGGGGGCACCGGGAAGGCGGTTGACCTCATGATCTACGGGGGCCTCATCGTCCTCGTTTCGATCTGCCAGCCGGCGGGGCTCATGGGGATGGTCCGCCGACTCGGCCGCAAGAGCGGGCCGGTGCCCCCAACGCCAGCCATCGCGCCCCAGGGCACGGGATAGCGGGGCGCGAGGGATGGATACGAACGTCGATCCCCCGGTGGGGGGAGCCAGGAACGGCGGGACTCCTTCCCTGTTGGAAGTCCGCGGTGTCACCAAACGCTTCGGCGGCCTCGTGGCGAACCAGGCCATCACCTTCGACGTGGCGCCGGGCGAGATCGTTGGCGTGATCGGGCCGAACGGCGCCGGGAAGTCGACGCTGTTCGACGTGGTCACGGGATTCTACCGGCCCGACGGCGGGGACATCCGCTTCGCCGGTGAGACCATCATGGGCCTCCGGCCGGACCAGATCAACCGTCGGGGCATCGGCCGGACGTTCCAGAAGCTCCGCCCCTTCAACGGAATGACGGTGCGGGAGAACGTCACCGTGGGCGCCCTCCTGCGCGTCGGCTCCACCGGCGCGGCGCGCGCGGAGGCCGACCGCTGCCTCGCCCTGGTCGGGCTCGCCGACAAGGCACGCGCCTTCGCGCGCGAGCTCTCCACCGGGCAGCGGAAGCGCCTCGAGATGGCGCGCGCCATGGCGACGCGGCCCCGGCTCCTCATGCTGGACGAAGTCACGGCGGGCGTGGACCAGCGGTCGATTCCCGACCTGGTCGCCCTGATCGGCCGGCTCCGCGACGAGGGGGTCACCCTGGTCGTCATCGAGCACAACATGCGGGTCATCATGAGCGTGGCGACGCGCATCATCGCGCTCCACCTCGGGGAGAAGATCGCCGACGGCCTGCCCGCAGACGTCGTGCGTGACCGCCGGCTCGTCGAGGCCTATCTTGGCGCTGCCTACCTCTAGGCCCCTGCTGAACGTCGAGAGGCTCTCGGTCGCATATGGGGACTTCCAGGTCCTGTGGGACGTCTCGCTCGAGGTCCACGAGGGCGAGATCATCGCGCTCCTGGGGCCGAACGGCGCCGGCAAGTCCACCGTCCTCAACAGCGTGTCCGGGCTCGTCCGGCCGCGGCACGGGCGGGTCGAGTTCCACGGCCGCCGCATCGACGGCCTGGAGGCTCACGAGCGGGTGGCCCTCGGCCTCGCCCACGTGCTGGAGCGCCGGCGGCTGTTCCCGTACCTCACCGTGCGGCAGAATCTTCTCCTCGGGGCCTACCACCCGGCCGCGAAGCCCCACCGCGCGGAGAGCCTCGCCCGAGTAGAGGCGCTGTTCCCCCGTCTCCGTGAGCGTCAGGATCAGCCGGCGCACACGCTGTCGGGGGGCGAGCAGCAGATGGTGGCGATCGGGCGGGGCCTCATGGCCCGCCCGCGCCTCCTGCTGGTCGACGAACCCACGCTCGGCCTGGCGCCGCGGGTCGTCACCGACATCCTCGACGTGCTCCGCCGCATCAACAGGGAGCAGGGCGTCACCGTGCTCTTCATCGAGCAGAACGTCGAACTCGCCCTGTCGGTCGCCCACCGTGCCTACGTCCTCGAGTCGGGCCGTCTGCTGTTACACGGCGCCGCCGACATACTGCGGACGTCCGCGGAGATCCGGCGGGTCTTCCTGGGGCTCTGAGCCGGCCGCGTGCCGGAGGTGCGATTGCCCCCCCCAACGCCGCTGTGCTACCGTGAAAGGCGCCGATTCACACTCACCTCGTGATGAGCGTCACCCCGACCGATTGGTCATCCTGAGCGGAGGGTCCTCATGGCAAGTCAGGCCACGTTGCATCTCACCGAGGCCGCATTCGACCAGACTCTGGCCGACCACCCGGAGGCGATCATTGTCGACTTCTGGGCGGAGTGGTGCGGTCCGTGCAAGGCGATCGCGCCGACCCTCGAGGAGCTCGCCGTGGAGTACGCCGGCCGGGTGACGATCGCCAAGGTAAACGTCGACGAGCACCCCGCTCTGGCGGCCCGTTTCCAGGTGCGCTCCATCCCGACCCTCCTCTTCTTCAAGGGTGGCCAGGTCATCGATCAGGTCATCGGCGCGGTCCCCAAGGCGCAGATCAAGAAGCGCTTGGACGCGGTCGCCTGAGGGGAGGCCGCCGGTGAGGGCCGGCGAGGACCCTGACCCGCCCGGGGCCTCCGGCACGACCCTGGCGGAGCTCGGTGAGCGGGGACTGATCGCCCGGCTCCGCCGGCGGCTCCCGCCACCCGGTCCCGAGGTCCTGGTAGGGCTCGGGGACGATGCCGCCGCGGTGAATTGGGGTGGGGAGACGCTCCTGCTGACGACCGACACCTTGCTCGAAGGTGTCCACTTCCGCCCGTCCACAGCCACGCTGCGCGACATCGGTGCCAAGGCGATCGCGGTCAACGTCTCCGACATCGCCGCCATGGGCGGGGAGCCACGCTACGCGCTGCTCGCCCTCGCGCTGCCCCCGAGCCTCGCCGTGGCGGAGGTCGACGAGCTGTACGCGGGGGTCCAGGACATGGCCCGGCAGCACGGCGTGACCTTGGTCGGCGGCGACACCTGCGCCACTCTCGGCGGCGTCGTACTGTCCGTCACCCTGGTCGGGCGTGTCGCCGGCGCGCCCCTCCGCCGCAGCGGGGCGCGGCCAGGCGACACCCTTCTCGTCACCGGAACCCTCGGCGCATCGGCGGCGGGCCTGGCCGTGCTCGAGCGAGGCCAGGGGGGGCTGGCCCCGGCCGTCGTCGAGGCGGTCGTGCGTCCGCACCGCGTGCCGACGCCCCGCGTCGCCGAGGGCCGGCTCATCCGGGCCTCGGGGTGGGCGACCGCGATGATCGACCTCTCGGACGGGCTCGTGACCGACCTCGGGCACATCGCGGCCGAGAGCCGGGTCGGGGCGCGGGTCGACGTCGACGCCCTGCCGGTCAGCGAGGCAACCCGCGCGGTGGCGCGCGCCCTCGGCGTCGATCCCCTCGGCTGGGCGCTGAGCGGCGGCGAGGACTACGAGCTCCTCTTCTCCGCGGCACCGGACCACGCGGCGGACCTGGTCCGGATGGTGACGGAACGGATCGGCACGCCCGTCCACCGGATCGGCGAGGTGCGGCCCGCGGGCGAGGGCGTGCGGTTCCTCGACCCGGGCGGCCACCCGCACGCGGTCCAGCCCGGCTTCGACCACTTCGGCTGAACCATGGAGCGGCTGGTCCTCGACCTCATCCTGCTGGCGGGTTTCCTCGGCGTCTCGGCACTCCTGGCCGGCGCCGAGGCGGCCTACTTCTCGCTCTCCCGCCTGGGGAGCGCGCACCTCGAGCCGGAGGAGTCCCCGGGGCATGCGCTGCTCGCGCGGGTCTTGCGTGATCCACGCGACCTCCTGATCACGCTCCTCGTCGGTATCACCCTGGTCAACATCGCCGCCTCGGCGCTCGCGGCGCAGGTGGCCACGACCGTGTTCGGCCCCCGGGGCATCGGGATCGCGATCCCCGTCATGGTCTTCCTCATCGTCGTCTTCGGGGAGGTCCTCCCGATGACGATTGCGGTCGGCATGCCGCACCGCTTCGGCCTGCTCGTGGCTCGCCCGGTGCTGGCACTGCAGTGGCTCCTCACGCCCGTCCGGCTCCTGCTGGGGGCGTTCACCCGCCTGGTCTCCCGGGCGGCGGACGGCGAGGGCGTGGCCAAGGCAGCGATCACGGAGGCGGAGCTCCGCACCCTGGTGGAGGTCGGCCACAAGGAGGGCGTGGTCCAGCGCAAAGAGCGCGAGATGATCCACGGCGTTTTCGAGCTGGGCGAGACCACCGTGGCCGAGATCATGGTCCCGCGGACGGACGTCTTCGGGATCGACGTGGCCACGCCGCCCGACCGGCTCCTGCCAGCGATCCGGGCGAACCTCCACCACCGGGTCCCCGTATACGAGGGAAGTCTGGACCACGTGCTGGGCATCCTCCTCGTGAAGGAGCTCCTGCCGTACTACGCGGGCCTGCCGGCAGACTTCGACCTCCGCGCGCACCTCACCCCGCCCTACTTCGTGCCTCAGTCGAAGCGGGCCGACGCGCTCCTGCGCGAGTTCAAGGCCAAGAAGCTCAGGATGGCGATCGTCGTCGACGAGTATGGAGGGACGGCGGGGCTGATCACGCTCGAGGACCTCCTGGAGGAGGTCGTCGGCGAGATCCGCGACGAGTTCGAGGCCGAGGAACGGCTCGCCCAGCCCGTGGACGAGCGCACGTGGCGCGTAGCGGCGAAGATGTCGATCGGCGACTTCAACACGGTCACGGGGCTGGCCATCCCCGACGAGCATTTCGACACCGTCGGGGGCTGGGTGCTCGACCTCTTCGGCCGCGTGCCTCACCGGGGGGAGAGTGTCGAGGCCGACGGGGTCCGGGTCACGGTGGAGACGATGCACCGGAACCGCATCCTCCAGGTGCTGGTCCGGCTGCCGGCGTCTCCGACCCCCCGGGCCACCACGGTGGACGACGCCTCGACGGCGGACCTCGACGCGCGGTCCGGAGGCGCATCGTGAGTCTCAGCACTACCCTCGGCGTCGTCTTCCTGTGCCTGCTGGCCTCGGCCTTCTTCTCCAGCGCCGAGATCGCGTTCCTGGCCGCCAACCGGGTCCGGCTCCGCCACCTGGCCGAGCAGGGATCGCGGGTGGCTCGAGGGTACATGGAGGCGTTCCAGCACCCGGAGCGGCTTCTGTCCACCGCGATGATGGGGGTGACGATCGCCCACGTGGTCTCCTCGGCGGTCGCGACCGCCGCCCTCCTCCCCTGGGTCGGCGGACAGGCCTCCCTGTGGGCCACGGTGATCCTCACGCCGCTGATGCTGGTGTTCGGCGAGATCCTCCCGAAGGCACTGACCCAGCCCCGCGCCACCGAGGTGGCCGTCCGCACGTTCGACCCGCTCCGGGGCGTCGCCTGGCTCCTCGCCCCGATCGTGGGTATCGCGAACCTCCTCGTCCGCGCGATCCTGAGAGGGCTGGGGCACGGCGAGCGCCGGGATCCGTTCGTCTCCCGGGCGGACCTTCGCCTCCTCGTCGAGCGCGAGCCGGACGGGACGACCGACGTTCGCGAGGAAGAGCGGGAGATGATCGAGGGGATCTTCGACCTCGTCGAGACGTCCGCTCGCGAGGTCATGGTCCCCCTGGTCGACGTGGTCGCGGTCCCCGAGGACGCGAGCATCGACGAGGCGGTCGCGAAGGTCCGGGAGAGCGGGCACTCCCGGCTGCCCGTCTACCGCGAGCGGATCGACAACGTCGTGGGCGTGGTCGCCACGCTCGACATCCTGGGCCGAGGGGCAGCCGGGGAGACGATCCGGACGCTCATGCGGCCCGCGCACTACGTCCCCGCCACCAAGCGCATCAGCGATCTCCTGACGGAGATGCAGCGCCGACGGATCCAGCTCGCGGTCGTGGTCGACGAGTACGGCGCCAGCGAGGGCATCGTGACGGTCGGGGACATCATCGAGGAAATCGTCGGCGAGATCCCGGATGACCGCGAGCGGTCGCCCTCCCCGCTCGTCCGGCTGCCCGACGGGAGCTACCTCGTGGCCGGCCGCATGTGGATCGAGGAGCTCAACGAGGCCCTGGACTGGGACCTCCCCACGAAGAAGGACTACGAGACGGTGGCGGGGCTGATCCTCGCCTCCCTGGGGCGCATCCCCCGGCCCGGGGAGCAGGTGACCATCGGCGGGTACGAGCTCGCCGTGGTGGACGCCGATGAGCGACGCATCCTCAAAGTGAAAGTCCGGGCCCGCGATCGGGCGGCCAACCCCGCCCCGGCGCAATCCCAAGGAGGACCCTAAGCATGGCCGGCACCATGGTGACCTTTCCCGCAAACGGGACCACGACATCCGGGTATCTCGCTACGCCAAGGAGCGGCACCGGGCCAGGTGTCCTCGTGCTCCAGGAGTGGTGGGGGCTCGTCCCCCACATCAAGCACGTCGCCGACCGGTTCGCCGCGGAGGGATTCGTGGCGCTCGCTCCCGACATGTACCACGGGAAGACCGCGAGCGAGCCTGATGACGCCGGGAAGCTCTTCATGGCGCTCAACATCGCCCAGGCCGAGAAGGATCTGCGCGGCGCGGCGACGCACCTCCTGGCCCACTCCTCGACGAAAAAGATCGGCGTGGCGGGCTTCTGCATGGGGGGCCAGCTCGCGCTCTTCGCGGCAACGCTGAACCCGACGGTCGGGGCCTGCGTGAACTTCTACGGCGTCCACCCGAACGTCAAGCCCGACTACACGAAGCTGGCCGGACCCGTGCTCGGGCTCTACGCCGAGCGGGACGGCTTCGTGACGCCCAAGGTCGCTCGGCAGGTCGACGCCGACCTCCGGAAGGCGGGCAAGTCGTCCGAGATCCACGTCTACCCGGGCGTCGACCACGCGTTCTTCAACGACGAGCGCCCCGACGTCTACGACCGGGCCGCCGCCGAGGACGCCTGGTGGCGGACGCTCACCTTCTTCCGCCAGCATCTCCGCTAGCCCGGAAGCGGAAAGCCGTCGCCCGAGACGCCGCGAGGAGGGCCCGTTGGCCCCCCTCGCGCTGCGTGTCTACGGGAGCGGGATCGCCCCGGCCGGCGACGACGCCTAGCCGCGTGCCGCGGCGGCCGCCGCCTTCCGCGCCTTCTTCGCCTCTTTGCCCTTCGGCTCGCTGGACTTCCTGCCCTTGTCGGACTTCTCCTTCGGCGCCTCCGGCCGGTCGACCAGCTCCAGGATCGCCAGCGGGGCGGCATCGCCCCGGCGCGTCCCCATCTGGAAGATGCGCGTGTACCCGCCCCGCCGGTCCGCGTAGCGGGCGCCGATCGTATCGAAAAGCCGGCGCACGACCACCGTGTCCGGCACCAGGGTGAGCGCCTGCCGGCGCGCGTGGAGAGTGTCCTCCTTCGCGAGGGTCACCAGGTGGTCCGCCAGCGGCCGGATCGCCTTCGCCTTGGCCAGCGTGGTCGTGATCCGCTCGTGGGTGAACAGCCCCGTCAGGAGGTTCCGGAACAGGGCCCAGCGGTGGGCCGTCAGCCGGCCCAGCTTCGAGCCACCGCGCCTGTGTCTCATGCGTCCGTCGCGGTCTCGGCGGAGGCCGCGGCCGCCGTCGGCTCGTCGTCCTCCTCCTCCGCCCCCGCGGGCGTGAACAGGTCGAAGTGGTCGCGAAGGAGCTTCGACGCCTGGAGGAAGGCGTGGTCCGGCGCGATGCTGCCGTCCGTCGTGATCTCGACCACGAGCTTCTCGTAGTCGGTGATGTTGCCGAGCCGGGACATCTCGACCTGGTAGTTCACGCGCCGGATCGGCGAGAACGCCGCGTCGAGACCGATCGCCCCTGGCGGAATCTTATCCCCGTGCCGGTCGGCGGAGACGTAGCCCCGGCCAGCGCCGATCCCGATGTCGAGCGCGAGCCGCCCGCCGGCCGTCACGGTGGCCAGGTGGAGATCGGGGGTGACCACCTCGACGCCCGCCCCCGTGAAGTCGGCGCCGGTCGCGGTCTTGGGCCCCCGAACGTCGAGGTGGGCGGTCCCCGTCTCGGCATTACCCGCGACCCGCACGACCAGCTTTTTCAGGTTCAGCAAGATGTTGGCGAGGTCTTCCTCGACGCCGGCGACGCGCTCGGCGCCGGCGGTCACCCCGGCGATCTTGACCCACACCACGGCCGTCCCCGGGACCGCCGAGAGCAGTACCCGCCGGAGCGAGCTGCCGACCGTCAGCGCGTAGCCCTTCTCGAACGGCTCAGCCGTCATGCGGCCAAAGGTCGCCGTCAGATCTTCCCACTCGATGCGACGTGGACGTTGGAACATCAACCGCGGCATGCGTGCGACCTCTTACTTCGAGTACAGCTCGACGATGAGCTGTTCCTGCACCGGAATCTGGATGTCGTCGCGAAGCGGCAGGCTCCGGACCGTTCCCGACTTCGCGGGGGCCGCCAGCTCGAGCCACTGGGGCACGTGGCCCCGGCCCGCCGACAGGTTGTCGGTTACCCGCTCCTGGAGCTTCGAGGTGGTCCGCAGCTGCACCTGGTCGCCCACGCGCACCAGGAACGACGGGACCGACACGCGGCGCCCGCTCACCTGGAAGTGGCCGTGTGCCACCATCTGGCGCGCCTCGGCCCGGGAGGCGGCGAAGCCCAGCCGGAAGACCACGTTGTCGAGCCGTCGCTCGAGCAAGCGCAGCAGGTTCTCGCCCGTCACGCCCTTCTGGCTGTCCGCCTGGGCGAAGTAGCGCCGGAACTGGCCCTCGAGAAGGCCGTAGATGCGCTTGGCCTTCTGCTTCTCACGCAGCTGCTGCCCGTAGGCCGACTGCTTGGAGCGGCCCAGGCCGTGCTGGCCCGGTGGGTAGTTGCGGCGCTCGATGGCGCACTTGTCCGTGAAGCAGCGTGAGCCCTTCAGGAAGAGCTTCAGCCCCTCCCGCCGGCACAGCCGGCAAACCGCGTCCGTGTACCTGGCCAACTCCTATCCTCCTCGCTACACTCGCCGGCGCTTGGGCGGCCGGCAGCCGTCGTGCGGGATCGGCGTGACGTCGTGGATCGCCGTGATCTCCAGACCCACCGCCTGGAGCGAGCGGATCGCTGCTTCCCGGCCCGCGCCGGGCCCCTTCACGTAGACCTCGACCTGCTTGAGGCCGATCTCCATCGCCTTCCGCGCCGCCGACTCGGCCGCCATCTGCGCGGCGAACGGAGTGCTCTTGCGCGAGCCCTTGAAGCCCACGCTCCCCGCGCTCGCCCACGCGACGACTCCGCCCATCTTGTCGGTCAAAGTCACGATCGTGTTGTTGAAGGTTGCCTGCACGTGCGCGATGCCCGTGCGGACTTCCCGTCGTTCCTTCCGCTTCCCGCTCTTCCGCGGCTTGCCGGTTCCCGCCTCTGCCATGTCGTCCTATGCCTTCCCCGTCGTCGGATTCTTGCTGGTCGCCTTCTTCCGGATGCCGACCCCGCGCCGCGGCCCTTTCCGGGTACGCGCGTTGGTATGGGTCCGCTGCCCGCGGACTGGCAGGCCTTTCCGGTGTCGAACCCCGCGGTAGCTACCGATGTCCATGAGCCGCTTGATGTTCGTGGTGACCTCACGTCGCAGGTCGCCCTCGACCCGCTGCTCGCGCTCGATCACCTCACGGACGCGCGCGGTCTCGTCCTCGGTCCACTCTCGCACCCGGCGGTTCAGGTCCACACCTGCCCGGGTCAGGATACGCCGAGCCGACGAGCGCCCGATGCCCAGGATGTACGTCAACGAGACCTCACCCCGCTTGTCCCGGGGCAGATCCACTCCCGCTACGCGTGCCATACGCCTGTCCTCTCCCGCCGTGCGTCAGCCCTGGCGCTGCTTGTGGCGCGGGTTCACGCAGATGACGCGCACGACGCCCTTGCGCCGGATCACCTTGCACTTCTCGCATCGCGTCCTGACCGACGGCCGTACCTTCATCGAGTGCTCCGTCCGCTCCTTCTCACCCCGGGCCCCGCCTACTTGAACCGATACGTGATGCGGCCCCGCGTCAGGTCGTAAGCCGACAGCTCGACCTTGACCCGGTCGCCGGGCAGGATCCGGATGAAGTGCATGCGCATCTTGCCCGAGACGTGGGTCAACACGCGGTGCCCGTTGTCCAGCTCGACGCGGAACATGGCGTTCGGCAGGGGCTCCACGACCTTCCCCTCCACCTCGATCGCGTCGTCCTTCGGCTTCTTGCCCTCGCGCTCCTCGGGGAACTGGCCGCGCCGCCGTCTGGCCATCACGCCGCCTCCCTCGTGTCCGCGGTGAGCACGTCCGGACCGCGCTCCGTGACCGCCACGGTGTGCTCGAAGTGCGCTGCGAGGCTCCCGTCCGCGGTCACGGCCGTCCACCGGTCCGCCAGCACGCGCACCTCCCAGTGCCCCATCGTGACCATGGGCTCGAGGGCAAGCACCATGCCGGCCCGGAGGAGCGGCCCGCGGCCGGGCTCCCCGAAGTTCGGCACCTGGGGATCCTCGTGGAGCGCCCGACCAATGCCATGGCCCACGAAGGCCCGCACCACCCCGAAACCCGCGCCCTCCACGTGTCGCTGGACTGCCGCCGACACGTCTCCCAGACGTTGCCCCGGGCGGCACTGCGCGATCGCCAACTCCAGTGACTCCCGAGTGACGTCGAGCAGCCGTCGGGCGTCGTCGGTGATCTCGCCGACCGGCAGGGTCACCGCCGCGTCGGCGTAGTAGCCCTCCACGATCGCGCCCAGGTCGAGGCCGATGATGTCCCCCTCCCGGAGCCGCCGGCGCGCCGCGGGAATCCCGTGGACGACTTCCTCGTTGATCGAGGCGCAGATCGTGGCCGGGAACCCCCGGTAGCCCTTGAACGCCGGCGTCGCCTTGCGGTCCCGGATCAGGGCCTCCACCTCGCGGTCGATCTCGAAGGTTGACACGCCCGGCTTCACGAGGTCGCGGCACATCCGAAAGGCGTCCGCCAGGATCCGGCCGGCCGCCCGCATGTGGGCGATCTGGGCGGGTGACTTCAGCTCGATCATCGCGGACCCTCGATCGCCTTGACGAGGCTCGCGTGGACCGCGTCCATCGTCCCGGCTCCGGAGATGGTCGTCAGGAGCCCGCGCCGCCGATAGTAGTCGACGAGGGGCCGGGTGTCCCGGGCGTACACCGCCAGCCGCCGCCGGACCGTGGCTTCCTCGTCGTCCGTCCTCTGATAGAGCCCGCCGCCGCACACGTCGCACCGGCCTGGCACTCGGGGCGGCGAGAGCGTGAGGTGGTAGTTCCGACCGCAGTTCCGGCAGACCAGACGCCCGCTGAGCCGCGCCACCGGCTCCTCGTCGGCCATCTCGAAGAGCACCACCCGGTCGAGGGGCGTCCCCTCGGCTTCGAGCAGCTGATCGAGCGCCTGCGCCTGCCCCGGCGTTCGCGGGAACCCGTCCAGAACGAACCCCTTCCGCCCGTCCGGCTGGGCCAGCCGCTCGCGGACGAGCCCGATGATCACCATGTCCGGGACCAGCTCGCCAGCGTCCATGTAACGCCGGGCCTCCAGCCCGAGGGGCGTGCCGTGGGTGACCGCCTCGCGGAGCATGTCGCCGGTCGCGATCTGGGGCACGCTCCAGCGCGCGGCGAGCCGGCGCGCCTGCGTCCCCTTCCCGGCTCCCGGCGGCCCCAGTAGCACGACCCGCATCTCAGGCACGGACCTTCGTACGGCGCCGCAGGAACCCCTCGTAGTGGCGCATCAGGAGGTGCGACTCCATCTGCCGCACCGTGTCGAGGGCGACGCCGACGACGATGAGGAGGCTCGTGCCGCCGAAGTAGAATGGCACGTTGAACGCCCGGATCAGGAAGTCCGGCAGCACCGAGATCAGGGCCAAGAACATCGCGCCCGGCAGCGTGATCCGCGTGAGCACGCGATCGATGTACTCCGCCGTCTTCTTGCCCGGCCGCACTCCTGGGATGAAGCCGCCGTACTTCTTCATGTTGTCCGCGAGGTCGTTCGGATTGAAGATGATCGCGGTGTAGAAGTACGTGAAGAAGATGATGAAGCCCATGTAGAGGATGTAATAGAGCCCGTGGCGCGGCAGCGGCCCCGGGGACAGCGCGTCGGACACGACCTGCATCCACCACGTTGGCACGAACCGCGCGAGCGTCGCCGGGAACAGGATTAGCGACGAGGCGAAGATCACCGGGATCACGCCGGCCGTGTTGATCCGGAGCGGGATGTGGGTCGACTGGCCCCCGTACACCTTCCGGCCGACGACCCGCTTGGCGTACTGCACCTGGATTTTCCGCTGGCCCTCCTGCATCACGATGACCGCCGCCGTCACCGCCAGCATCAACGCGATGACCCCGAACAGCGCGAGGGGCTTCATCTCGCCCGTCCGCAGCAGCTGGTAGGTCCCTTCCAGGGCGGAGGGCAGCCGGACCACGATGCCGGCGAAGATGATCAGCGAGATGCCGTTTCCGATGCCCTTCTCCGAGATCTGCTCGCCGAGCCACATGATCAGCGCAGTCCCCGACGTCAGGGTCATCATCGTGATCAGGCGGAACGCCCAGCCCTTGTTCGGCACCAGGGTGACGCCGCCCGCGTCCATGCTCTCGAGCCCGATGGCGATGAACAGGGACTGGAACGCCGAGAGCACGATGGTGCCGTAGCGCGTGTACTGCGTGATCTTCTTGCGGCCCGCCTCCCCCTCCTTGGCCAGCCGCTCCAGCGCCGGCACGACGACCGTCAGGAGCTGGAGGATGATCGAGGCGGAGATGTAGGGCATGATCCCGAGCGCGAACACCGTGAGGCTGCGGAGGTTGCCGCCCGAGAAGAGGTCGACCAGTCCCAGCAGGGTTCCCTGAACGCTGTCGAAGAACCGCGACAGCGCCGCCGCGTCCACGCCCGGGGTGGGCACGTGCGCGCCGAGCCGGTACGCGGCCAGGAGTCCCGCCGTCACCAGAAGCCGGCGCTTGAGCTCCGGGATCTTGGTGACGTTCTGGAGGTTCTGGAGGACCTCGATCACGCCGGGAGCACCTCGGCCCGGCCGCCGGCGGCCGCGATCTTCGCCACCGCGGTCTTCGAGAAGGCGTGGGCACGCACGGTCAGCACGGTTCCAGCGGGGAGCTCGCCGTCCCCCAGCACCTTGACCAGGCGGCTCGCCTTCGTGGCCAGGAGCCCCGCTCCGACGAGGGCCTCGGGCCCGACGTCTCCACCCTTCGGGAAGCACCGGGCGAGGTCGCTCACGTTGACCAGCGCGAACTCGCGATGGAACGGGCTCTTGAAGCCGCGCTTCGGAATCCGGCGATAGAGCGGCATTTGCCCGCCCTCGAAGCCGGGCTCCTTGCCGCCGCCCGAGCGCGCCTTGTGCCCCTTGTGCCCCTTCGTCGAGGTCTTGCCGTGGCCCGACGCGGGGCCACGCCCCACACGCTTGCGCTGCTTCCGGGCCCCCCGCGGCGGCCGGAGATCGCCGAGCTTCATGCGGACTGCTCCTTCGTCGTCTGACCGCGACGGTGCCGCGCGCCCGCGTCGCCCCCCGCCGGTTCGACCCGCAGGGCGTACGGCACGCGGGCGATCATGCCCCGGATCACCGGGGTGTCGTCGTGGACCACCGTCGCGCGGATGTGGCGAAGCCCGAGCGCGTCGAGCGTCCGCACGTGGCCCGGCTTGAGCCCGATGCGGCTCCGTGTGAGGGTGACCCTAAGCTTCCTGCTTGGCAAGGACTGCCTCCTCGGCTTCCTGCGTGCCCTTCCGCCGGAGCCCCTGGAGATCCTGGAGCCTCCTGATCCGCCGGAGCGCGTCCAAGGTCGCCTTCAGCACGTTGTGCGGATTGTGCGAGCCGAGCGTCTTGGTCAGGACATCCTGGATACCGGCGGCCTCGAGCACCGCCCGGACCGCGCCGCCGGCGATCAGGCCTGTCCCCTGCGTCGCCGGGCGCAGGAACACCCGCCCCGAGCCGTAGTGGCCGGTGATCTCGCAGGGCAGCGTCGTGTCGCGGAGCGGCACATAGAGCAGGTCCTTCTTCGCGTGCTCGACCGCCTTCCGGATCGCCTCGGGCACCTCGTGCGCCTTGCCGAGGCCCACGCCCACGTGCCCCCCGCCGTCACCCACGACGACGAGCGCGGTGAAGGAGAACCGGCG
>Ga0114129_10001151_pt1 | contig 34998 bp, 23 predicted proteins | sample RhiMetdeltSRZDD1_FD_80071 | JGI IMG/M metagenome (GOLD analysis project Ga0114129, IMG submission 80071) | Populus rhizosphere microbial communities from Tennessee, USA - Rhizosphere MetaG P. deltoides SRZDD1 (version 2) (version 2) | ecosystem: Host-associated > Plants > Roots > Rhizosphere >...
CGTCATCCCCGTAGACCTCCGGCGAAACCGTTGATGATGCTGCGTTGCAGCGCGAAGTAGACGGCGAGGATCGGCACGACGCTGATCACCAGCGCGGCGAACACGAGGTTCCAGTCGGAGACGAACTGGCCGAAGAAGCCGGCGATCGCGACCGGCATGGTCTGCTGGGTGCTGCCGCTGAGGTACAGCAGCGGGGTGAAGAAGTCGTTCCACACCCCGACCGCGTTGAGCACCAGGGCGGTCACCGTGACCGGCTTGAGCATCGGGAACACGACGTACCGGAACGCCCTCATCGGCGTGCAACCGTCGATCAACGCGGCGTCCTCGAAGTCGCGCGGCAGCGCCCGCAGGAAACCGACGTAGAGGAACGTGGTGAACGGCACGAGAAGGCCGGAGTAGAACAGGATCAGCGCCCACGCGCTGCCGAGCAGGCCGAGATCGCGCATCGTCTGGTAGAGCGGCAGCGCGGCGAGCTGGAACGGCAGGACCAGACCCAGCATGATCAGCAGGAACATCCCGCGGGACCAGCGGGCGGTGGCGCGAGCGATCGGGTACGCGGCCAGCGAGGAGACGGCCAGCACGACGACCACGCTGGCCGTGGTCACCAGCACGCTGTTGACGAGCGCACCGCCGAGCGCACCCTCCTGCCACGCCTGGGTGAAGTTGTCCAGGGTGGGCGATGTGGTCGGCCTGATCGGCGAGGAGTTGTCCGACGGCGCCCGGATGGCCAGGTTCACCAGGACGTAGACCGGGAAGCCGATCACCGCGGCGACGGCGACCATCGCCAGCTCCAGGGCGAACGTACGCCAGCGGTACCGGTTCACGAGGCGGCCCTCTCGTTACGGGACAGCACGAGGTACTGCCCGGTGGAGGCGACCGCGACGATGATGGTGAGCACCACCGCGAGCGCGATGCTGTAACCGAACTCGCCCAACGTGAACGCGTCCTTGTAGATCAGCGTGGAGATAGTGTCGGTGGCATGCCCGGGCCCGCCGCCGGTCAACGCGTACACCTGGTCGAAGAGCTTGATCCCCCCGATGATCGACAACATCAGGTTGATGGTGAACGCCGGAGCGAGCAGCGGCCGGGTGACCGACCAGAAGCGCCGCACCGGACCGCCCCCGTCCAGGGCCGCGGCTTCGTAGATCTCCTTGGGTACCGACTGCAGGCCGGCCAGGAAGATAACCATCGAGTACCCGGCGAACTGCCACACGATGACGGCCACGACGCACCAGAGGGCGAGGTGCGGGTCACCCAGCCAGTCCTGCTGCCAGGAGGCCAGCCCGACGGCGCCGAGCAGGCTGTTGACCGCGCCGTCCGGGCCGAGCAGGTTGCGCCACAGGTAGGCCGTCACGATCGGGGTGATCACCGCCGGGGCGAACAGGAAGACCCGCAGCACGTTGCGGGACTTGATGATGGTGTTGACCCCCAGCGCCAGCAGCAGCCCGAGCCCGTTCTGGATGAGCGTGATCGCCACCGCGATCAGGAGGGTGTTCCCGATCGCCTGTACCGCATCGGGATCACGCGGTATCTCGGCGAAGTTGGCCAGGCCGACGAACGAGAAGCTCGGGTCGAGGCCGTCCCAGTCGGTGAAGGCGTAGTACACCCCCCGCACGCTCGGCACCAGGACGACGAAGGCGAACAGCAGCATCGCCGGCGCCGCGAACCACCATGGTGGAGCGGTACGGCGACGGCCACCCACGAACCCGCCGACCGGGACCCGGCCGGCCACGAGCTCGCGCCCGGGCGCCGGAGCCACCGGCTCGGAGAGGCGACTGTTCTGGGCAGCCTTCACTGGTGGTGATCTACCTTCTTGAAACGTTTCATTGACGAGCCGAGGCCGTTTCCCGCCTCGGACGCAGCCCCGGGCTGCGTCTGCGGGGTTGTGGGGGGACCGCTAGGTCTTGGGTAACGTTTTACAAACCGCTTCGCACGACCCTAGAAGTAGGGCTCCGGTTACGTCAAGGGGTCGACGGTGTTGCCGGGCGGTAATCACCATGAGCCCGCGCTGAGCTGCGGTCATGATGATCGACACGACCGCGACGACGCGCACCGGGGGTGGGCCGCCAGCGGCAAATGACCTTAAACTCGGGGCAACGTTTCTCACGACGGTCGGGAGGATGTCTGGATGGAGCCCTCAGCGTCGCCCCGGCGGGTCACCATCGTCGACGTCGCGCAGCACGCCAAGGTGTCCACAACGGCCGTCTCGAAGGTGTTGCGCAACGCGTACGGGACCAGCCCGTCGATGCGCGCGAAGGTACGCAAGGCGATCGCCGAGCTGGGCTACCGGCCGTACGCGGCGGCCCGGGGCTTGCGCGGCCAGACGTACACGATCGGCGTGATGCTGCCCAACATCCGCAACCCGTTCTTCCCCGAGATCCTCGACGGGCTCACCGACTGGCTGCGCGACACCGACTACCAGGTCCTGCTCGGCCCGGGCTGCAACGGCGAGGAGGCGGAGGCCCGGGTCACCGAGGCCATGATCGACCGCGGGATGGACGGGATGGTCCTGATCGCGCCGATCTCGGCGCGGTCCCACCTCGAGCACGTCTCCCGCGTCGTGCCGACCGTGGTGGTCGGCCGGCACGGGCACTCCACCGCGTACGACACCGTGGCCGACGACGACGTCGCCGGCGCCGCGCTGGTCGTCGGCCACCTCGCCACCCTGGGACACCACCGGATCGCCCACATCGAACACCACGAAACCGATCCGGCCCGCCTCGCGGAGATGCCCAACGCGATCCGGGCCGAGGGCTACCGGCAGGCGATGCGGGCACACGGCCTCGCCGACGAGATCGACATCGTCTCCACCAGCTACACCCAGCAGGGCGGCTACCTCGGCGCGCAGCAGCTCCTCGCCCGACCCCGCCGGCCCACCGCCATCTTCGCCGGCGCCGACATCGTCGCCATGGGCGTCCTCGAGGCGATCGCCGAGGCCGGCCTCGCGGTGCCCGGCGACATCTCGGTCGCCGGCTACGACAACACCACCTTCGCCGCCTTCGGCCCGATCTCGCTGACCAGCGTCGACCAGGCCGGCCGCCAGATCGGGGGCAACGCCGCCCGGCTGCTCCTCGACCGCATCGCCGACCGGGGCCGACCCACGGCGCAGGTCAAGCTCTCCCCCACCCTGGTGGTCCGCCGCACCACCGCAGCCCCACCGGCCTGAAGCGCAGGGCACCGTGACCAGGTCAGCCGTCCGCGGTCACCCGTCGTGGCCCGTCAAGGTCCAGGCGCCACGCCGGTCGCTTCTCCGGCTATGGTCTCCTTCGTGAGGCCATACCAGGAGCAGCCGACCAGCGGTAACGACGCGGTTACGGTCCAGTTCCCGGCTTTCACCACCCCCTCCGCCTGGAGCGGGCAGATCGACGGGTACGGGACGGACGCGGACCGGCGACCGGGCGGGTCGCCGCGGGGCCGGCGCCGGCGCGCCGGACAGCGGCGGGTCGTCGTCGCGGCCGGCGTCGCCCTCGGCCTGCTCGTCGCGGCCGCCGGCACCACCGCGTACGCCCACGCCGGTGAGATCCCGCGCGGAACCGTCGTGCTCGGACTGGACATCGGCGGCATGGGCCGCGGGGAGGCGGCCGAGGCGCTGCGCACCGAACTCGCCCGGCGGGCCGACACGCTCGCCGCGCCGGTACCCGTGTCGGTCGGCGACAGGACCGCGCAGCTCCAGCCCGCCGAGGTCGGCCTCACCGTCGACGTGGACGCCACCGTGACCGCGGCGGCCGCGCAGAGCCCCGGCCTGGTCAGCCTGCTCTTCGGCACCCGGACGGTCGGGCCCGTCGTCAGCGTGGACGCCACCCGCCTCGACGCCGCACTGCGTAAGGCGTTCGGCGGCGCCGCGCAGCAGATGACGATGCCCGCCATCACCTTCGACGGCACCACCCCCAAGCCGGTGTACCCCGAGCCGGGCCGGGCCCTGGACGCCGAGGCCTCGGCGCGGGCGGTACGCGAGGGCTGGCTGGCCGGGCAGCCCGTGACCATCCCGCTGGTCGAGACGCAACCGGCCACCAGCGCGGCCGAGGTCGACCGGCTCGTCGCCGAGCTGGCCCGGCCGGCCGTCGCCGGCCCGGTCACGATCACGACCGACAAGGGCGACCTCCAGCTCTCCCCGACCGGCATCGCCCGCAGCCTGGTCCTCACCGCGGACCAGACTGGGAAGATCAACCCGAGGGTGGACGAGGCGAAGCTGCGCTCCGCGCTCGCCTCCCAGCTCGGCAAGGTCGAGGTCACGCCGAAGGCGGCGACGGTCACCCTGGCCGGCGGCCGGCCCCGCGTGCTGGCCAGCAGCGGCGGTTTCCAGCTCGACACCGCGGCGCTGAGCCGGGATCTGCTCCCGGTGCTGCCGAAGCCGGACGGGCGCAAGGTGACCGGGGTGTTCCGTACCGTGCAGCCCAAGGCCACCACCGAGGACGTCAGCCGGCTGGGCATCGTGCAGCAGGTCTCCACGTTCACCACGAACTTCACCGGCGGGCTCTCCTCGCCGCGCAGCCAGAACATCGTGCAGATCGCCAAGGAGGTCGACGGCGCGATCGTCAAGCCCGGCGAGACGTTCTCGCTCAACGGCCACACCGGCGAGCGGGGTTACGCGCAGGGGTACAAGGACGCCCCGGTCATCGTCGGCGGCAAGCTGGTACCGGGTGTCGGCGGCGGCGTCTCGCAGTTCACCACCACCCTGTTCAACGCGGCCTACTACGCGGGGCTGGAGGACGTCGAGCACACCCCGCACTCGTTCTACTTCAGCCGCTACCCGCCGGTGATCGAATCCACGATCTTCTACCCCGACCTGGACTTCAAGTTCCGCAACGACACCAGGTACGGGGTACTCATCGACACGTCCTACACCGCCAGCTCGATCACCGTGTCGATGTGGAGCACCAAGGTGTACGACAGCGTCACCACCCAGTGGAGCGCCCGGCGGAACATCACCAAGCCGCAGACGGTCTACCTCGAACCCGGCCCGACCTGCATCGCCACCGACGGCATCGACGGGTTCACCCAGGACGCCTGGCGCATCTTCCGCCAGGGCGGCAAGGAGATCCGGCGGGAGAAGTTCAGCTGGCGGTACGACCCCGAGCCGCGTTTCGTCTGCGCCAAGCCGCCGGCGCCCACCGGCTGACCGCCGGCCGACCGGCTCGGGCCCGGCCGAGCTGGAAGTGCCAGATGATGGTGGACGGGCCCCAGGCGGCTCTGGCCGCCGCCGGCACCAGGTCGATCAGGGACCACGGCCACTGCTCCCATCCCGTGACCGTGACCTCCGGCGGGGGCGGGGGCGGCGGCTCGCCGCGGGCGGCGTTGCGGGGCTCCTCGCACCGCCGGACCTGAAAGCCCGCCGGTAGGGCGGCGCGCAGGAAGTCTCCGGCGGTGTGCCGGTAGGTCGCCACGAGCCCGGGTTCTCCGGCGGGCCCGCGCGCGTGCACCACCGAACCCCGGAACACCAGCTCGTGATGGGCATCGGAGATCACCAGATGGCCGCCGGGGCGGGAGCCGGTGCAGATCGCCGAGCCGGAACTCGCCGCCGGGTACCCGTTCCCTGGCCCGGGCGAGCATCTCGGGCGAGCTGTCCACCCCGACGACGCGGTGTCCTCGCGCGGACAGGTACTCGGCGAACCGGCCGGTACCGCACGCCGCGTCCAGGGCCGCCCCGGCGGGCAACCCGTCGAGGATCTCGTGCACCACGGGCTCGTCCTCGTCGAACAGCCCGTTGCGCGGCTCGTCATAGCTGTTCGCCCACTGCCGGTACGCCGTCACCGTATCCCCGCGTCGGACCAGCACCCCGTCGTGGTTCGCCAGCCGCTCGTCGTCGACCAGCCGGCGGACCTCGGCCAGCCGGGCCAGGACGAAGTCCTTGTCGTGGTCGCCGGCCCACGCCCGCAGCAACGCGATGCCTTCGAGCCCCAGCAGGTACGCCAATGGATGCTGGTAGATCACTCGCCGACGCTAACCGCGTACCGTCGGCACCACCACGCAATTCCGGCCGACACCCGGCGGTATCGTGTGGCGTCGGAGGGGTGACGCGTCATGTCAGGTGCGCCGGGTCCCGGTCGGAGCGCCAAGCCTGTCGTACCGGTGGTGCTGCTCGCCGTGGCGCTGCTGGCCGCGGCGACGGTGTACCTGGTGTCCGGCGGGCGGCAGCCGGCCGGTGACGACTCGACCCGCACCGGCTGGCCGGGCTTCGAGGCCGAGCGGGAAGGGCTGATCCGTGAGCTGGCCGGCCCGGTCCTCGCCTGTGTGGGACGGGTGGACGAGCGGGCCCGCGGCAGCGCGATGTTCCACGGATGCGGCGACTGGCACAACGCTCTCGCCGGGCACTACGCGCTGTACACGGCGTACCGGCGCACCGGCGACGTGGCCTACCTGCGGGCCGCCGAGCGACAGATCGGTGCCGACAAGGTACCGGCCGAGCTGGCGTTCCTGCCGCAGCTGGAGAACCCGCAGAACTACCGCCGGTACTACGGCTTCCCCTGGCTGCTGGCGATGCTGCAGCAGCGGGACGCCGCGTTGGCCCTGGCCGAGCAGCGCGGGCAGGCCACCGGCGGCGCGCAGCTACGCCCGCTGGCCGACGCGGCGGTGGCCTGGATGCGGGACTGGCTGACCGGTCTGGACGCCGCGCGGGGACGCGAGCACGCGCTGGCCGACCAGTACGTCAACCTGTCCTGGACGGTGCTGAACCTGGTCCGCTGGGCCCGGCACACCGACGACAAGGCGTTGCTCGGGTTGGCCCGGACGGTCGTGGACACCCACCTGCGGACCGCCGCACTCGACTCCGCCTGCCCGGTCAACCGCGACACCAGTCCGGAACGCTGGGGATTCGTCCCACCGTGCCTGATGCGGCTGGGCGCGGTCGCCGAACTCGACGGCGCCGCCGCGAAGAGCTGGATCGACGAGCGGATCCCGCCCGGCTTCCGGGTGCCGCCGTTGACCGCGCCGCTGACCGCGGAGGCGGCCGGGCTGAACTTCCACCGGGCCGCCATGCTCGGCTCCCTCTACTCCGTCACCGGCCGGGGCGAGCTGCGCGACGACTACGCGACGCTGATCCGTTTCCACGTCGCCCGCCCGCACCAGTGGCGCGAGGACTACCGGCGGCACGCCCAGTGGATTCCGCAGTTCGGCATCCACGCCATCGAGCAGTCCTACGCCGGGTACGGCGGAACTAGCGGCTGACCGCCTCCGCGATCAGGTCGACCGCGAACCCGTACCCGGCGATACCCGCGCCGGCGATCACCGCGATGGCGGCCTGGGAGACGTACGAGACACGCCGGAACGGCTCCCGCCTGTGGATGTTGGTGAGGTGGACCTCCACCGTGGGCAGGTCGACGGCGAGCAGGGCGTCGAGCACCGAGATGGAGGTGCTGGTGAGGCCACCCGGGTTGATCACGATGCCGGCGGCCACCCGGTACGCGGCGTGGATCCGGTCGATGATCGCACCTTCCCAGTTGCTCTGGAAGAAGGCGACGTCGAAGCCGTGCCGGTCCGCCCGGGCGCGGGCCAGGGTCTCCGCGTCGGCGAGGGTGGCGGTCCCGTACAGGCCCGGCTCGAGGAGGTCGAGGTTCGGACCGTTGACGACGTCAACACGATCAGTGAGTAGTTGGCCAGCTCGCCGACGGCGGGCCAGTTCAGGCGCGGCACGTACCGGCTGATGACCTGCCACAGGACCGCGACGACGATGACGAGGAGGAACAGGGACGCGGTCGCCAGCTCGACCGACGCCCAGACGCGGAGCACCCGGGGTTCGCGCCGTCAGCCACGTCGGCCGCGGGGGTGTCGGGAAGGGTAAGGACCGGCTGGAACATCGCTACATGATCCATCTCGGCGGCCCGGCGACGAGCCGCACCTGGGCACCGAACGCGCTGCTGGCGGTGGTCATCGACGCACGCACGACGCTCTCCTTCCGGCGTGTTCCGGCCGACCGGCGTAACCCGTTGGCGTTATCGACTGGACGGAATTGCGCGACGTTGTCGCGCCCCCGCCGGAGCCGATCCCCAGGTCCAGTCCGGAACGCCGGCCGGCCGTCGCCTGGAGCGCTCCGCGATAGTTATACGAACTGGTACGTTAGTTAGCCACCCGTGGCTGCCGAAGTCAAGGGCCCGTGAGAAGCTAGTTCGCGCCAGCGGCGTGTGCACGCCAGCGCAGCCACCGAGGAGGCCGTGATGTCCGCAGCGCGGGTCCCGGAGATGCCGGAACGCGCGCGGGATGCCGGCCGTACCCGCACCGAGATCCTCGACGTGGCGACGGCGGAGTTCGCCGCCCGTGGCTACGACGGCGCCCGGGTGGACGAGATCGCGGCGCTGACCCGGACCACCAAGCGGATGATCTACTACTACTTCGGCGGCAAGAAGCAGCTGTACATCGCCGTGCTCGAACGCGCCTACGTGCGGATCCGGTCCGCCGAGCGGGAGGTCCGCGTCGACGACCTCGATCCGCTCACCGCGCTGCGCCGGATCGCCGAGGTGACCTTCGACCACCACGAGGCACACCCGGACTTCATCCGCCTGGTGAGCATCGAGAACATCCACCACGCCGAGCACGTCAAGGAACTCGTCACGCTCGTCGACCTGAGCGGGCCGGTCATCTCGCTGCTGACCGAGATCCTGGAGCGCGGCCGGGCGGAGGGCCTGTTCCGGGCGGACGTCGACGCCATCGACGTACACATGATGATCAGCGCGTTCTGCGTCTTCCGGGTCTCCAACCGCCACACGTTCGGCGCCATCTTCGGTCGCGACCTGGTCGATCCCGATCGCCACGACCACTACCGGGCGATGTGTGGCGACATGATCGTGCGGTACCTGGCCGCGTCGCCGCCACCCGGCCTCGAGGCGGAGCCGGACTCGGAGCGGTTGGGCGCACCGAACCACCGGACCCGGCCGGCCCCGGAGCGACGGGCCACCACGCGTACCCGTCGCCGGATCGATCGGACCACCTAGCGGTACCACTGGACCGTTCTACGGGGTACGGGTAACGTACCTGGGCGAACGGAGGGATCGTGGTGGTCGACGAGAACACGGTCGCGGACTGGTGGGCCACCGGGATCTGCCGGATGGCACCCGGCGTCGTGGAGCTGCGCGGCGTACCCGTTCAGGACCTCATCGGATCCACCGGGCTGGTCGCCACGATCTGGCTGATGACCCGTGGCGAGCGGCCCGATCCGCGGCAGGCGGCGTTGCTGGAGGCGGCGCTGGTCGCCGCCGTCGACCACGGTCCGCAGGCTCCCTCGATCGCGATCGCGCGGATGGCGGTGACCTGCGGGGTCGGCCTCAACAACGCGATGGCGTCGGCGGTGAACGTGCTCGGCGACGTGCATGGCGGCGCCGCCGAGCAGTGTGTCGAGCTACTCAACGAGATCGTGGCGCGGGAGTCGGCCGGACAGCACCTGGACGAGGCCGTGGCCGCGGTCGTCGAGCAGTGGCGGGCCCGATCGCCGTACCTGCCCGGCTTCGGCCATCGCTTCCACCCGGTGGACCCGCGGCGCGACCCGCTGCTCGCCCTGGTGGACCGGGCGGTGGCGGACGGGGTGGTGGCCGGCCGGCACGGTCGGGCCGCGCGGGCGGTCGAGGCGGTCCTGAACCGGGGCAGGCCCACCCCGGTGCCGATGAACATCGACGGCGCGACCGCGGTCATCTACGCCGAACTGGGCTTCCCGGCCCCGCTCGCGCGCGGTCTGTTCGTGTTGAGCCGCAGCGTAGGGATCCTCGCGCACGCATGGGAGGAGATGACCCAGGGCAGGCGGAACAAGGGTCAGATACCGCCGTCGATCCTCCCGACCTATCTGGGTGAGCGGGCCGCCCCGCCGGGCGGTACCTGACCGGTCCGGTGCGGTGTTCCGCTGCGCCAACCCTGGTGCCGGAGCCTTCCCTGTTCCCGGTCCTGGGTGTATACGTAACTATCCAGTACGTTCATTCGCGCGGAAGGGGTCGTGAGTCCGATGCGAACCGCCGAACAGGACACCACGACGATCCCCGACGACGGGCCACGCACCGCCCCCCGCCTGGCCATCGCGACCGTCTGCCTCTCCGGAACCCTGGAGGACAAACTGGCCGCCGCGGCCGCGGCCGGCTTCCACGGGGTGGAGATCTTCGAGAACGACCTCATCGCGTCGCCGTGGTCACCCCGCCGGGTCCGCGAGGAGTGCGCCCGCCGCGGCCTGGCGATCGTGCTCTACCAACCGTTCCGCGACGTCGAAGCGGTTCCGCCCGACGTCTTCCGGGCCACCCTGCGCCGCGCCGAGCGCAAGTTCGACGTGCTGGAGCAACTCGGCACCGACACCATGCTGGTCTGCTCGTCGGAGTCCGCGGACGCCGTGGACGACGACGACCTGGCCGCCGAGCAGCTGCGCGAGCTGGCCGCCCGGGCCCAGCGGCGCGGCCTGCGGATCGCGTACGAGCCGCTGGCGTGGGGCCGGTTCGTGAACACCTACCCGCACGCCTGGCGGATCGTCCGGCACGCCGACCATCCCGCCCTCGGCCTGTGCCTGGACAGCTTCCACGTGCTCTCCCGCGGGGACGACCCGGCCGGCATCCGGGTGGTACCGGGCACCAAGGTGTTCCACCTGCAACTGGCCGACGCGCCGCGGCTGGACATGGACGTCGTCGAGTGGAGCCGCCATCACCGGCTCTTTCCCGGCCTGGGCTCGTTCGACCTGGCCGGCTTCCTCGGTCACGTGCTGACCACCGGGTACGACGGCCCGCTGTCGCTGGAGGTCTTCAACGACGTCTACCGGCAGGCCGACCCGCGGCATGCCGCCATCGACGGGATGCGCTCGTTGCTCGGTCTGCAGGAGGCGGTGGGTACCCGCGGCCCGGTCTCGGTCCGGAACCGGCTCCGGATGCCCGACCTGCCGCCGGCACCTCAGCTCGGCGGGCACGTCTTCACCGAGCTGGCGGTCGACGAGGTCTCCGGCCCGGTCGTGGCGCGCACCCTGACCGCGCTGGGCTTCGCCCACACCGGGCAGCACCGCTCCAAGCCCGTGCAGCTGTGGCAGCAGGGCGACGCCCGGATCCTGCTGAACTTTGCTCCACAAAGGACAGTCCCGCCGGGTACCGCGGCGATCTGCGCGCTGGCCGTGGAGAGCGCGGACCCGGCCGGATCGACGCAGCGGGCGGGGCGGCTGCTCGCGCCCGTCCTGCCCCGCACCCGCCAGCCCGACGAGGCCGACCTGAGCTCGGTGGCGGCGCCGGACGGAACCGCGGTCTTCTTCTGCCGTACCGGCTCGTCGCGCAACAGCTGGCTGGAGGACTTCACCGCCACCGGCCGCTCCGACCGGGGCGACGGCCTGGTGACCGGGACCGACCACATCTCGCTCACCGAGTCGGTGGACGACTTCGACCAGGTCGCGCTCTTCTACCGGGCGGTGCTCGGCCTGCACTCGGAGCGGACGACCGAGCTCGCCGCGCCCTTCGGGCTGATCCGCAGCCGGGTCGCCACCGACCCGGCCCACCAGGTCCGGATCACCCTCAACACCGCACCGCTGCGCCGCGGTGACTGGGCACCGGCGATCCCCAGCCCGCAACACGTCGCGTTCACCAGTGCGGACGTGATCGCGAGCGCCAGGGCGATGCGCGCGCTCGGCGCACCGGTCCTGGCCATCCCCGGTAACTACTACGACGATCTGGACGCCCGGCTCGCCCCGCCGCCGGACCTGCTCGCCGCGATGCGGGAGCACTCGATCCTCTACGACCGTGACGAGGACGGCGAGTATCTGCACTTCTACACCGAGATGCTCGGCTCTCGCGTCTTCTTCGAGGTGGTGCAGCGCATCGACGGGTACGCCGGCTTCGGTGCCCCGCACAGCGCCCCGGTACGCATGGCGGCCCACCGGCTGCGCCGGCTGGTCGCACTGCGCAACGCGCCTGAGCCCCGGCAGGACGGCCGGCACGACTACTCGCTGGCCCACCTGACCGCGCTGAGCCTCTCCCCGCCGGAGCTGGTGGAGGCGGCGGCGAGCGCGGGGTACCGGTACGTGGGTCTGCGCCTGACCCGGGTCACACCGCAGGAGCCGCACTACCCGCTGGCCACCGACCCGGCCCTGATGCGCACGACGAAGGTACGTCTCGCCGCCACCGGGATCGAGGTCCTCGACATCGAGCTGGCCCGGATCGGGCCGCATGAGGAGCCCCGGGACCTCCTGCGCTTCCTGGAGGCCGGCGCGGAGCTCGGCGCCCGGCATGTGATCACCCAGTTGCCGGACCCCGACCGCAACCGCAAGGTCGACCACTTCGCCCAGCTGTGCGAGCTGTCCCGGCCGCTCGGCCTCACCGTCGACCTGGAGTTTCCATCGTGGACGGAGACGCCCGATCTCGGCGAGGCGGCGCGCGTGCTACGGGCGGCCGGTCAACCCAACGCGGGAATCCTGGTCGACCTGTTGCACTTCGCCCGCTCCGGCTCCAGCGTCTCCGACCTGCGCGAGCTGCCCGCCGAGTGGTTCCACTTCGTGCACGTCTGCGACGCGCCGGCCGGGGTGCCCACCACCAACGAAGCCCTCATCCACACCGCGCGTTTCGAGCGCCTGTACCCCGGTGAGGGCGGCATCGACGTCCACGGCATCCTCGCCGCCCTGCCGTCCGGGATCCCGTACGCCCTGGAGATCCCGCGCGCGATGCACGTCGCGCAGGTCGGCGCGAAGGAGCACGCCCGAAACGCCGTCGCCGCCGCCCGCGACCACCTCGACGGGGTGAGAGTCGCTCAGTCGAAGACGCCCTGATAGATGTCCTTGATGTTCCAGTGCCCCGGGGTCGGCACCGGCTCGTTGACCATCGGCACGTCGATGACCGCCGGCCGCCCGGCCGCCACCGCGGCGCGCAGCGCGGAGCCGAGCTGGTCCGGGTGCCCGATCGGGTACCCGTCGGCGCCGCAGGCCCGGCCGTAGGCGGCGAAGTCCGGGCTGTCGGGCTCGCCGTCGGGTCCGACGAAGTCACAGCCGAAGCTCCGGCCGAAGTTGGCCGTCTGGAGGTCGGAGATCGTGCCGTGCGACCGGTTGTTCATCACCACGAAGATCACCGGCGCGCCCTGTTCGACCGCCATCGGTACGGCCGGCAACTGGGCGCTCATGCCGCCGTCGCCGACGAGTGCCACGACCGTGCGCCCGGGCTGCGCGATCTGCACACCCACCGCGGCCGCCGCGCCGAAGCCCATGGTGGACGCGCCGCCCGGCGTGATGAACCGCCGACTTGAATTGGATGCAGCGGTTCGCGGGCCTGTCGGTCGTAGCGTTCCGTAGGACGCCGAGCGGGGTGACTCGTGAACCGCCTGCCGCTCTTCGGGGCTGGCTCTCCCGGGGTGTGTCACCCGTTCGGCGTCCGGCCGCGGCCTGACTCAACAGAGGCGTGATCGTCGTCGGTACTGCAAGTCGGCGTGTCGTCCGCGGCTTCCCTCTCGGCGAGTAGGAACGTGGAGGACGAGTACGTGATCACTATCGGAGTCGACCCGCACAAGCGCACCCACACCGCCACGGCGTTGGAGGAGGCGACGCATCGGCCGGTGGCCAGCATGCAGATCGAGTCAGCGCTGTCGGGGTATCGGGCTCTGCTGCGGTGGGCGGGGCGGTTCGAGCACCGGCGGTGGGCGGTGGAGAACGCCCGGGGGTTGGGTCGGCACCTGGCGCAGTGGCTGGTGGCGCGGGGTGAGACGGTCCTTGACGTCCCATCGACGGCCACCGCCCGGGTGCGGGAGCTGTCGCGCGGTGGCCGGCGCAAGAACGACGTCATCGACGCGGCCGCGGCCGCCAGCGTGGCCGCGTTGCAGGGTGATGCCAGCCCGGTACCGGCCGAGGATCTGTCCACTGTGCTGAGTCTGTTACAGGAGCGCCGCGCGAACCTGGCCGCAGCCCGTACCCGGGCTGTCAATCAACTCCACGCCCTGCTGCGCGACCTCATCCCCGGCGGCGCACCGACAGATCTCAGCGCAGCGATGGCCTCTGACCTGCTCGCTGGCGTGCGCCCGGCCTCACCGGTGGAGCAGGCCCGCAAGCAGCTTGCCCGCGACCTGATCACCGAGATCCGCGGCGTGGACGCCCGGATGGCCACCATCGCCCAGCGGATGCGCGCGACCCTGGCCGAGTACGGCAGCCGACTGCCCGATGTTGATGGCATCGGCCCGGTACTGGCCGCCCGCATCGTCGGTCGAACCGGTCACGCGACCCGCTTTCCTAGCGCCGCGGCGTTTGCCAGCTACGCGGGCGTAGCACCGATCGAGGTGGCCAGCGGCGACCGGGCCCGCCATCGCCTGTCTCGCGCCGGAGACCGGCAACTCAACTGCGCGTTGCACCTGGTCGCCGTCACCCAGATCCGTATGCGCACCAGCAAGGGACGCGCCTACTACGACACCAAGACAGCCGCCGGCAAGACGCACAACGAGGCCATGCGCTGCCTCAAACGGCGCATCGCCGACCACGTCTGGCGCCTCATGGTCGCCGACGAACGTCGCCGCTGCACGCTGACGGGTCCGGGAGGACACGGGGGCGACTGTGCAATCCAGCGCGGCTGGCTCAACCCCTACCACCAGCTCTTCGGACAAGTCACTTCCCGGACCCGCCGCCCCAAAGACTACGACCGGACGCCCTCGGGCTGCTTGACAAACACAGAGGCACCGACTCGCGGCCGAAGCCGGAGTCCTTCACCCCTCCGAACGGCACGTGGTCGAGCCGGAAGTTCGACGAGCCGCCGACGACCAGCCCGCCGACGTCGAGGTCGCGCCACGCGGTGACGATGCGGCGGATGTCGTGGGTGAACAGGCCGGCCTGCAGCCCATACCGGCTCTGGTTGCACAGCGCGATGACCGCGTCGAAGTCATCGTAGGGCGAGACGCTGACCAGCGCCCCGAAGACCTCCTCGGTCACCACCGCGGCGCCCGGCGGCGGGTCGGCCACCACCGTCGGCAGGACGGTCGCGCCGTCGCGCCGGCCGCCGGTGGTGGTGACGGTCGCTCCGGCGGCGGCGGCCTCGGCGGTCCACCGGACGACCCGCTCGGCCGCCTCATCGTCCACCATGGACCCGACGTCGGTGGCCGGGTCCAGCGGATCGCCGACGGTGAGCGCCTCCCGGCGGGCGCCGGCCAGGGCCGCGGCGCGTTCCAGCACGGCAGCCCGGGCGGCCGGCGCGATCCGCCCGACCACCGCGGCGGAACGCCGGGCGTACCCGCGCGCGACCCGCACATCCTCCGGGTCGGCCTGCCGGGTCCGGCTCACCACACCCGTTAAACCACTGGTTGGAACTACTGGACCGCTCTATGGACTACGGGGTAACCTACGGGCGGCCGGCCAGGCTGGCAATAGCCGCGCCGACGAAGGAGTACGCCATGACCGACCGCTCTGCCGGTCCGGGCCTGTGGCGCTGGGCGCACCTGGCCAGGCGGAGCTGGGAGCTGCCGCCGGAGACCCAACACCTGATGCGGGAGCTGGCCGACCGGCAGGGCGAGACGGTCAACGTCTTCGTGGCCCGGGACATCTACCGGGTGTGCATCGCGCAGCAGGAGAGCCGGCAACCGCTGCGGCACGTGGTGCACGTCGGCGACGAGATCCCGCTGTGGGCCGGCGCCAGCTCCAAGGTGCTGCTGCGCGACGCCTCGCCCAGCCTGCTGGTCCGGATCGCGCGCAGCTCACCGTATGGTGAGTCGCACGTCGACACGCTGCGGCAGTGGATCCAGGAGGCGGTACGGACCGGGTGCGCGACCAGTGCCGGCGAACGGGACCAGGGGCTCTCCGCGGTCGCCGTACCGGTCACCGGCCGCTCGGTGGCGGTGGTGGCGGCCCTGTCGCTGAGCGGGCCGACGGTCAGGTTCACCGAGGACCGCATCCCGGACATGATCGAGGACCTGAAGAAGGTCTCCGCCCGCATGTCCGAACGCGGCTTCGCCCACCCGCTGACCGGCTGACCCCGGCGGGCCGAGCCCGGTCCGGGCCCGCCTGATCAGCTGAACGCGAAGTACCGCAGCCACAGGTACGGCGTGCACAGCCCCACGGTGACCAGCGTGACGACCACGCCGTACCTGGTGAACTCCCAGAACGAGATGTGCCGTCCGGCCCGCTCGGCCATGCCGATGACGACGACGTTGGCCGATGCCCCGACGGCCGTGGCGTTGCCGCCCAGGTCGGCGCCGAGGGCCAGGGACCACCACAGCACCTGCGCCTCGGAGCCGCCGCCGTTGGCGTCGACGAGCTCGGCCACGACCGGGCTCATGGTGGCCACGTACGGGATGTTGTCCACAATGGCCGACAGCGCCGCGGATCCCCACAACAACACCATGGTGGCCAGGAAGAGCTTGCCGCCGACCGCGTCCGCCGCCGCCTGCGCGATGCGGCCGATCACGCCGGTGGCCACCAGGCCGCCCACCATCACGAACAGGCCGGCGAAGAAGACCAGGGTGGGCCACTCCACGTCCCTCGCGACATCGCCGGCGTCCAGGCGGGACGCGGCCAGCAACACCAGCCCACCGACGAGGGCCACCACCGACGGCTCCAGGTCCAGCACGGTGTGCAGCACGAAGGCCGCGGTCACCGCCACCATCACCAGCGCGGAGACCACCAGCAGCCGGCCGTCCCGGATAGCGTCGCGTTCCCGCAGCGCCATCACCCCGGCCGCCCGGGCCGGATCGTGGCCGAACGAGCCCCGGAACAGCCACCGGCACAACCCGACGAACACGACCAGCAGCAGCGCCACGATCGGCGTCAGGTGCAGCAGGAAGTCGTTGTAGGACAGGCCACCGCGGCTGCCGATGATGATGTTCGGCGGGTCGCCGACCAGGGTGGCCGTGCCACCGATGTTCGACGCGAGTGCCTCGGCGATGAGAAACGGCGCCACCGGCACGCCGAGCCGGTCGCAGACCAGGAACGTCACCGGCGCGACCAGCAGCACGGTGGTCACGTTGTCCAGGAAGGCGGAGGCCACCGCGGTGACCACGACCAGGATCACCATCACCCGGTACGGCCGGCCACGGGCCCGTTTGACGGACCAGATCGCGACGTACTCGAAGATCCCGGTACGCCTGAGTACCGCGACGATGAGCATCATGCCCAGCAGCAGGAACATGACGTTCCAGTCGATGCCGGCATCCTCGGAGAAGAACGCGTGCTCGGCGTCGGTGGCTCCGATCAGCAGCATCAGCGTCGCACCGCCCAACGCGGCCGCGACCCGGTGCACCTTCTCGGTGGCGATCAGCGTGTAGGCGACGACGAAGATGACCACCGCCGCCCACGCGGTCGCGGTCACGACGCGACCAGCCGGTCCAGCAATGCGTCCAGGGTGACCGCCCCCAGCAGGCCTGCCTGCCGGTCCATCACCGCGACCACCGGGCTGTGCGCCCGGGCCATCAACGCGGCGATCTCCAGTACCGTCGCGTCCGGATCGACCACCGGCAGCTCATGATGCTCCCGGGGAAGGCACTGGGCCACCGTACGGTCCCCCAGTTCCCGGAGGAACACGTCGGCGGCGGCCTCGTCGACCACCCTGGCCAGCGCCGGATCGTCCTGGCAGTACCGCGGGACCGCCATCCGCAACACCTGGGTACCCGGCAGGATGGTGAACGGCCGGCCGATGGCATCGACCACGATCAGGCCGGGCAGGTCCTGCCCGGCCAGCAACCGGGCGGCCTCCAACGCCGGCGTCCCCAGCTCCACGGTCGGGAACGGAGCGGCGAGATCTCGTGCCTTCATCGGAGGCCTCCACAGCATCGCTGACGCTCGCCGACCAGACTTCCCGGCACACCGAGATCCAACCTAGCAGTCGCCGGCCGCCGCGCCATCCGGGCAGCGGCCTGGTGACCAGTTGCCCGTCAGCGTCCGTGACGTCGGCGGCCTGCCCGGGGTGAGCCGACGCACGCCGCGCCGCACCTCGCGCCGCCAGCTGGAGCAGGCGATGCCCGACCGGCTCAGGGCGGCAGGCGGACGTCCTCCGGTTTGCGGTCGCTGCGCACGCCCTTCCAGGACGGCTGGCGGAGGCGACGGTCGGCCGTCCAGGACCGGTAGTTCACGTCGGCGACCAGGCAGGGGCGTACCCATCGGGTGTCCCGGGCATGCTCGCGCGGCACCGCTCGGTCGAACGGCGAGGACGGCGCGCCCAGCTCGTCCAGGCGCTGCTGCAGGTCGCGCAGGATGGCCTCGGTGAACCCGGCGTTGACGTTCCCGACGTAGGCCAGCTCGCCGTCGGCGTCGTACATGCCCAGGAGCAGCGAGCCGATCATTCCCGCCCGGCGGCCGGCGCCCGGCTTGTAGCCGGCGACGATGACCTCGGTCGTGCGGGTCAGCGGCGTCTTGATCCATGCCGGCGACCGCCGGCCGGGCTGGTAGACCGACGACAGCCGCTTGGCCATCACGCCCTCCAGTCCCAGCTCACGCGCCGTGTCGATCAGGGCCGCGCCGACATCGCCGGTCCAGTAGGGCGGCGTGTCCACTGTGTCCCCGGCCACGTCCAGACGCTGTAGGGCGTCGCGCCGCTCCACATACGACAGTGGCATCAGGTCGGTGCCGTCGAGGTAGAGAAGGTCGAACGCGTAGAACCGTACCGGTGACGTGCGGACCATGCGGGTGCTCGGCCGGCGCGTGCGCATCCGCTGCTGAAGTGCCGGGAAACTCGGTAGGCCGTTGCGGCCGAGCGCGACGATCTCTCCGTCGAGCACCACCCGGCGGCCGGCGAGCAGCGTGCCCAGCGTGGCGAGTTCCGGGTAGGTCCGGGTGACATCATCGTTGGTACGGGTCATCAGGCGCATCTCGTCGCCGTCCACATAGGCGATCGTGCGTACCCCGTCCCACTTGAACTCGTATCCCCACTCGCCGGTCGTCGGCAGCGGTCCCAGGGTGGCCAGCATCGGCTGGACGGCCGACGGCAGCTTGGCGGCCGCGTCCCGATCGCGGGCCTCGTCCTGCTCGACCTCGTCCACCGGTGCCGGCTGGGTTGCCGCGGTCGCCCTGGCCCCCGCGGTCGCCCTGGCCCCCGTGGCCGTCGTGGCCGTCGTGGCCGCCGTGCTCGCCTTGGTCGCCGGGGCCGGCGTGGTCGGCGCGGGCGCGACGCCCAGCCGGTCGCTCACCAGGCGGACCGGACTGAGGTCCAGCACCGGCCAGCTCGGCGGCAGCGCCACCATCGCCCGCTTCGGGTTGGCGGTGACGTAGTACGCCTCGTGCGACAGCGCCGCGGCCACCGCGTGGCCCACGGTGAGGTCACAGTCGGCGAGCCGGGCGAACTCGCTGACCTGACGAACCGCCTCCGCCGGGTCGTCGGTCGTACCGTCGGCCGCTAGCGGCAGGATCACGATGGTCCTGGTCCTTACCAGCCGCATGAGCTGCATGATGTCCCAGTCGTCGCTGAGCTGGGCCAGGGCCGCGGCCAGGCAGGTTGACGGCACGCCGACGTGGCGTCCCTCAGCGTTGATCTCCGAGATCAGCTCGGCCGCGCCGACCTGCCCGTGCGCATACGCCATCAGCGCAGAGTCGTCGTACACGACCGCGATGTCAGTCACGCCGCGCGGCCCCCACCCCGTACCCGGTCGAGCCACCGTCGCGCCTCGTCCAGTGCCGCCGGTGGGATGGGCAGCGCGATCTGCCGTCGCCATCGTTGCCGCCCAGCCTCGGTGACCTCGAAGCCGGCAGCCCGAAGGACGTCGTCCAGTGTGGAGTCCGTGGCCATCTCACGCCGCCTGTGTGCGGCGTTTCCGGATGTGCCACCATCGGCCACGGTCCACATCATACGCTTCAATGCGCTCCGGCCGGCCGCGAGTTGATCCGCCGTCCTGGGTGCCGCACAGCATCCACGGACTTGGGATCGCATCGGGACGTCCCACATACCGTCGCCGCGGTTGACGCACTGACTTACTTGAATGTCTTCTGACCAGGCCTATTACGATGGGCGCACCCGCCCTGGGCTCGATAAGCCCAATATCATTGACGTGCATCACATGCTCCGGCCGCTGGATCTGCGCTTATCACTTTGTCCACATTACGACACCTATGTGTCCTCACCGTTCCCCATCTACCCCTTCCAACCTCTGTTGACTGGAGATCACAGGTTGGCGCCTGCGACGTGTCGATCGTCCACATGAGACGAAGCTACCTTCTACCAAGGAGCTTCGTTGACCGGGACATGCGGCCATCACGGCGTCAACCTGCAGGGCGGGTCGACCGCGTGGTGGCGATCTGGTGTGGATCTCCGACGGGTCGCCGGACTCCACGCAAGACCTGACCGCGGCCCCTCCACGGCGTGATCCGCCGCGCCGCCCGGATCCAGGTCGAACTGATGGTGGACAAGGGTTTACCCTGGTGCGCCGGCGGCACCGTTACCGGCTCATACGAGGGGCCGCAAGCTCACCAAGCAGCACCACCAAGGTCCGCTGCTGCCCACAACGAGTCGGACCCCTCGCCAAAGGCATACTCACCCTCGAACTCACCCCGAAACACGAGGTTGAAAACAGTCATTCATGCTGTTAACCTGCTGCCGCAGTTCGTGCCTATACTGGACTGTTGCGCCAGCCTGACATCCCGACGCCACTGCTCTGATGCGCTGTTTCGATCTAGCGTGATCCTGCGACCGATGCGTGTTCCTGATGTCGAGGCGTGGCACATCTAGCCCGGCTGGATGGGAGGACGATGCGGTGCAGGGTCCAGCTGCGGCGCTCCGGTCGTCCCTAATAGCGGCGCTGATGGATCTCCCGTTCGTGAACGCGCTTGCGGACCGGCGAATGCTGCTGATGCTCGTGCGGCGGGACGTCGGCCGGTTTCCGGATGTGCAGGAGCGCCCTGAGGCCCGTTTACATGTCGTCGACATTGTCATGGCGTGCCTGGCCACTCCCGGCGGGCTGAGAGCTCTCCGGGCCGCGCTCGAGACAATGGCCCCGCAGGCAGAGGGAACGCGGCGCGCCCGGCAGCTGATCGAAGGCGCAACGTTGTCCGGCCTGCTCTCCGAAAGCGAACTGGAGCGAGCCCGGGATCTTCTCCGCAGAGCCGCTCAATGCGATGTCTCGCTGCCCGGCGATCTCCTCGAATCGGCGGACGATACGATCAATGCTCTGCCGGTGCACTCTGCCACTCTGATCAACGTCTTCGACGACCTCGCGGCGCGCCGGACCGGTCCTCAAGGCCTTCCGCCCGCACTGGCGCTCCTCGAGTCGGTCGCCACGCAGGTCGGGGGCAATCTCGCGCTTGATCTCCGTGCCTGGGTGGAGACGCAGGCGGAGTCACTCGAAGCCATGACCGCACTCGGCACGTTGCGCGAGCGTCTCTCGACGGAAACCGCGCTGCTCCCCGGGCACATACCGCCGGCAGAGACCGAGGACACCTCGGCCGACTCCCTTGCCGAGGTCAACCCCGCGTCGGCGGACGAAGCGCAATTTGTCCCGATTGTTATGATGGAGCCGGATAGTTCGGGCTACCCTGATGCGGAGCATCCGGCGATCTCCAGCGTCGGTGTTGACCCTGCTCATCCGTCGGCGCCTCTCACCACCGAGGGGAACGGCCAACGAGGAGAAGATCCCATGTCATCTCTTGCTCAGGCCGCGCCCGATGTCCTGAAGCTTCCCCAGGTGTGGGGCAACGTGCCGCCACGGAACCCGAATTTCACCGGGCGGGAAGGTCTGCTGCTGGATCTGCGCGGTCAACTCGAGGTCCAACGGGAAACCGCCGTTCTTCCGCATGCTCTCCACGGCATGGGAGGGGTCGGGAAATCGCAGGTCGCGATCGAGTACGTGCACAGGTATCGCGGCGACTACGACCTGATCTGGTGGATTCCGGCGGAGCATCCCGGCCAGATTCTGACCGCGTTGACCGATCTGGCTCACCGGTTGGAACTCGATGTCAGCCCCGAAGCGAACAGCGCGGTTCCGGCCGTCCGGGAAGCCCTGAGTACGGGGCGAACGTCGTACCACAACTGGCTCCTCGTGTTTGACAATGCCGAGTCGCTATCGGACACCCGACCGTTCTTCCCGACCGGGGGCGCCGGCAGAATCCTGGTCACCTCGCGCAATCCGGAGTGGGCAGGCGTCACCCGTGCCCTCGAGGTCGACGTATTCACCAGAGCAGAGTCCATATCGTTCCTCGTCAAACGTACCCGCGAACTGACCGATGCCGAGGCGGATCGGCTCGCCGAAGCGCTGGGTGACCTCCCACTGGCGATCGAGCAAGCGGCGGCGTGGCGGGTCGCCACGGGCATGCCGGTCGACGAGTATCTGCGACTGCTCGAGGAAAAGCGCATCGAGCTGCTGGAATTGGGCACCTCCCCCGACTACGAAATCTCGGTGGCGGCGGCCTGGAACGTGTCGCTGGACAAACTCGAACAGGTCAACCAGGCGGCATTGCAGCTCCTCCAGGTCTGTTCATTCTTCGCACCCGAGCCGATTTCCCGCAACCTGTTCGCGGGTTCGCCGAGCGCGCCGATCACCGAGTGGCTGGACGAGACACTTCGCGACCCGATCAAGCTGGCCCGAGCAATCCGTGACATTCAGCGATACGCATTGGCGAAGTTCGATCACCGCAATAGTACGTTACAGATACATCGTCTCGTACAGGCGGTGCTGGTCGGGCGCATGGACCCCGATCGGCAGACAGTGATGCGCCGGGGTGCGCACACGCTGCTCGCCAACGGCGACCCGAACCAGCCCGCGTCACCGGAGCTCTGGTGGCGTTATCAGGCGCTGCTGTCGCACATCTCGGTGTCCGGCGCGGTCGAGTCGGATGATTCCCGGGTGCAACAGCTGGTCTTCAACATGGTCAAGTTCCTCTACTACTGGGGAGACCACGACGGCTGCCGCGATCTCGCCGAACAGGTCCACGAGCAGCGCTGCGCGGATCTGGGCGAGGGGCACGAGCACACGCTGGACGTGGCCAAGTGGCGCGCGTGGATACTGTGGACGCTCGGCGCGTACGCGGAAGCGGCGCGGATCAACGCACGCTCGCTGGAGCTGTACCGCGCGGGGTTCGCCGAGACCGACGAAGGCACCCTGGACGCCATGTCGCGGGTGGCGATCGACCTGCGCACGGCCGGCGACTTCGCCGGTGCGCTGGCACTGGACCGCGAAGTGGTGGAAGGGTGCACCCGCGAGTTCACCGAAGACGACCCGGCCACCCTGCGGGCGGCGTTCCACCTGGGTGTCAGCCTGAGGCAGATGGGCGCCTTCGCGGAGGCCCTGGAGCTGGACACCGAGACCCACCGGCGGCAGTCGGCGGTGCTCGGTGAGACCTACGACGAGACCATGCGGACGCTCAACTACCTCACGATGGACCAGCGCGAGGCCGGTGACTACCTCGGCGCGCGGGTCCGGCAGGAGGAGGTCTACGAGCTGTTCGTGAAGGTCATCGGTCCGGAGAACCACGCGGTGACCAGGGCGGCTCGCAACCTCGCGGTCACCCGGCGCAAGGCCGGCGACCACGACGGCGCCCGCAAGCTGGCCGAGGAGACCCTGGGCAGGTTCCGGATCCGCTACGGCGACGACTATCCGGAAGCGATAGCCGCGGCACTCAACCTCGCGGTGGACCTGCGCCAGGTCGGTGACCTGGGCCGCGCCCGCGAGCTGAGCGAGGAGGCGCTCGACCGGTACATCAGGGTCCTCGGGGATCGCCACCCGCACACCCTGTGTGCCCGGGTGAATCTGGCCATCGTGCTCCGCCTGCAGGGCGACGCCACCAGTGCCCACCGGTCGAACCTCGATACGCTGGCGGCGTTGCACGTACAGCTCGGACCGGACCACCCGATCAGCCTGGTCTGCGCCACAAATCTGGCGAGCGATCTCGATGCACTCGGCGAGCACCAGGCGGCGTACGAACACGACATCGACACGTCTGAGCGGTCCCGCCGCGCTCTCGGCGTGGCTCATCCCTCGACGCTGGCCTGCGGCCTGAACCTCGCACTCGACCTGCGCGCGCTCGGTCGCGTACAGGAGGCCGACAAGGTTCACGCCGACGTCATGGCCGGATTCCGGCGCGTTCTGGGCGATCGACACCCTGCGACGCTCAACGCACTGCAGAGCATCCGGGCGGACTGCGACATGGACCCGCTACCGCTGTAGGAGCGGCCCGGATCTGCTTCACAGACGCGAGCCGGCCAACCACCGGCTCAGGTCGAGAGGCGACGGTGGGTTCCCCCTCGTGGCAAGGCTCTGGTGGAGCGCGCGGACGAGCTCGGGCCGGTTGACAAGCAGACGCCACCCTGGCACCCGGCGAGCCGCCAGCGCGAGGCCCAATCCCGTCCAGGCGTCGAAATCGGCCGCGTCGGCGCGGATCCGCGCGAGGTAGAGATCAGTGGCTGCCACGGTGTCCCCGTCGATCAGCGCGACATCGGCATCCGTCGCATCCGGTACCGCGTCCGCCGGCGGAGCGGCTGAGCCACTGCCGCAGCCGGGCGACGTGAGCCTCAGGCGGTAGAGCATCAGCCGCGGATGTGTCCAGGTTGGACCGCGAGCCACGACGTCGACCGGCAGGGGCCCCACCCGGGGCGGATCGTGACGCCCGACCCAGGCGCTGGTCGCATTCGCCACCCACCCCAGGTCCGCGCGCACGTGCCGGATCCGCCAACTTGCCTGGTGATCCGCGGTGGCGGCCCATGCCGCGTGGGCCGGCTCCCCGGCGACGGCGTCGGCCAGCCAGATCCTGAGCCGGTCGTAAAGACCGCGCACCAGCCGGCCACCCCACTCGGTGAGCCGGCCGGAGCTCATGACGGTCCGAAGCCCCATCCAGGTCTGGCGACGGGCGTACGCGAACTCGAAGTCAGCGATCCGTTTCGCGTCTCCACGCTCCACCCGCCGTTGTCTCCGCCAGAACTCCGTGATGCCGAAGAACGCGTACACGCCCTGGAGCAGGCCGGCCAGTGGCCGTGGATCCGGCCGCCACGGTGCGTAAAGATCTTCCTTCCCATCCTCGTCGTCGAGTAACGCGGTCAGCTGCAGCAATCCACCGAGTTTGATGTGTTGGAACTCGTGGACCAACGTCACCGCCATAGTCACCGGATCACGCGGAAGCGAGATCAGCGCGCCACCGAATCCGTCTCCGGTCGACGCGCTACGAACCTGCCACGAGGGGTCGTGGCCCAACGGCGCGATCGACATCATGCCCACCGCCATGGCGTCCGCTGTCCCGGGATGCCACCGGCTCAGCACGGCCCATGCCTCGTCGAGTGATCGGGCCCACGCCCGCACGGTGTCGTCGTCGAGGCGTTCCGGCAGGACCGGGTCGGCGAGGTTCCGGAACGGATCGATGTCGTCCAGGTCGACGGCGAGGGTACGGTCCCGGCACCGACAGCGAATCCGGCGAACCTGCCACCAATGCTCCGAATCGGGATCGGAGTCCGGCCGCACCACGATGTCGTGGCGGGCCGACCGCAACCGGACCATGCCCCCGGTGGTCTGCGCGTCGGCGACGGTGAACCCGTGCACGTCCGGCAAGCGGGCCAGCCCCAACGTCGGCAGCACCACGCCACCGTGCCGTACCGGCACGCGGGTGCGCAGGGCAACACCGCCTCGGACCGCCGCGGCGACGGCAACTGCGTAGACCTGACCGACCTCGACCCAGATCGGGGTCTCCCCGCCCGCATGGTTCCTGACCCGGCGAAGGGAGTGTGACAGCCACGTACCGACCTGAGGTCGCAACAGCACGGCATCCAGCGCGTCGCGTGCGCGGCGGTGCATCTCTACCAACGCATCCCAGGCCGCGCTCGCGGGCGGGAGCGGACCGAGGAGTTCCGGCGTCCGGGCCGCGACATCCAGCAACGCGCGAACCAGGTGAAGCCGCCGACTGTACTCTGCGGCCAGCAACAGGCGCACCGTGTCCGGCCCGCCTCTGCCGCTGGCGAGGGCATCGAAATGGTCAAGCGAGAGGGCGTGTTCCGTCAGTGCTGGTTGCCCTACCCCCATCAGTCAACCCGTCCCGGCGGTCCCGATTCGTTGATGTTCGCTCGCGGGCGGGCAATCCGGCGCAGGACACGATCGAGCGACGCCGCGAGAATGGAGTCCTCGCATGCCCGCAGCTCGGCCATGGAGATCCGGGTCAGGTCGATCAAAACGGTAGGGACCTGACGAGATGATTGATCCACAGTCGGGTTCCCTCCGCGGCGCATCGTGGTTGATCTGTCGGCGCATCACACCCGCTCGGGCGGTATTGCACAGGGGATGCCTCGGATCACCTCATGACAGTTTCGCAGAGGCACCCCCGTCGAGCCAATATGTGATTGACCCGCAATGGATCCCGGAACTCTCGGATGGCCAGTCATCTATGTCTGGTCCGACCCGACCGACTGAGGAGATCACCGCGGAAGCCGAAATGATATTGACGACGGAAGATTTGAGGAAGAGCGACGGAAGGTCACTTCACCTGGCCCAGCGCATTGTCGGAGCGCGGTGGTACGGCCATCCGGCAGACGGCGGGAAGGTAGCGGGCACAACGCAGAATAGTGGTCGACCCCGTTGCCGGGGTCGGTTTGATCAACCGCAGTCCACGTCCTGACCGGTATGAGGACGGCCGCGATGAGCCATGGCAGGGATGACATTCAGGTAGCCGTCGTCACCGCGCTGCCGGTGGAGCGGACCGCCGTGCAGCTACTGATCGACGATCTCGTGGACGAACACGTGCCAGGCGATCCGAACCATTACCAGTCGGGGCGTCTGCCCGGCAAAGGGCACGACCAGACGCACCGGGTGGTCGTCGCCATGCAGACCGAGGACGGTACGCGCAACGCCGCGGCGGTCGTCACGAATCTGGTCCGCAGCTTCCCCCGGCTCCGTTGCGTCGTCATGTGCGGGATCGCCGGTGGCGTACCGGCGCCCGACGCGCCGCACCGGCACGTGCGCCTGGGCGACATCGTCGTTGCCACCGATGGTGTGGTCGACTACGACCACGTGCGTACGGTCGACAGTCGCAGCCATCTGCGCCGGTCGGTCAGCGGGCTCTCCCGGGAACTCCTGCGGGCGGACCGGGAGCTGGAGGTCAAGGAGCTCGCCGATGACTGGCCGTGGCGTTCACTGTTGAGCGGCAGAGCAGGACGTCGACTGCCGGCCGGCTATTCCCGTCCACCCGACAGCACCGATGTCCTGCTGTGGCGCGGGAAGCGGACCGACCATCCACGCCGCGCCGCCTCGGGCCACGTGCCCGGGTGGCCCCGGGTCCACCGGTGCGCGATCGGCAGTGCCGATCGACTGGTCCGGGACGCGGTCAAGCGCGACGAGTTGGCGCACCGCCACGGAGTGCGCGCGGTCGAGATGGAGTCGTCCGGTTTGGCGGTAGGGGCCGACCTGCACGGAACACACTGGTTCGTGGTACGCGGCGTCGCAGACTACTGCGACGACGCCAGCAAGAACGACCGGTGGCACCGGTACGCCTCGCTGGTGGCCGCGGCCTACGTGCGTGCCCTACTCGCCGAATGCCGCCCGTTTCTCGACGATCGTGAGTGGTCCGCCACCGCCGGGCACCGGACGGGTGAAGGGAATCGTCTGACCAGCCTGGCGAGGATCGTGGACGTGCTCCTGACCGTTCCCCACATGCAAGACGACTACCACCGTCGCGCGGTCATGGCGCTCCTGCCACTGCACATCCGGACCATGATCGCGGACAACGTGAACGGGCGGTTGCACGTCATCGCCATGGTGCAGACCTGCTTTGACGCTGACGACGGCCGTCAGAGCCTGCTCGGCGCATTACGGCTGTCGCTGCCGCCGTCCACCGATCTCGAACGGGTCATCGAGACCATAGAGACCCATTGGCCCGATTGAACAACCAGCGACCCCCCGTCCGACGACCGGCCCCCGGACCACACTGCGGCCGGCGGCAGCGCGACGACAGCGTCGCGACAGCGCGGCGTCGTCGAGCCTCGCCAGACTCCCGGCGTGGACTCGACGACGGGGACCTGGTGGGTTCCGGCGCTGCTGCTGGCCACGACGCTGCCGGTCACTCCGGCCGCCCCGGCACCCCGCGCCGGCCCCGGTCATGGCAGCCGCCGCGGCACCCGCGCCGGCCGCGGTCACGTCGGCCGCCGCGCCGCGGCCGGTCGGTTGGGAGACCTACCGGCGGCTCGACCTGTTGCCGTACCTGACGACCGGGGCGCAGACCCGGCAGTTCTCCAGCTTCGACCGCGGCGGCGGCAACGACCATGACGGGTTCGACGGGCTGTACACCTGCCGCCGGGTGATCGTGCCGGACGGCTGCGTGCTGGCCGAGGACTCCGGGGCGGGCGAGATCACCTCGATCTGGTTCACCCGCTTCGGCGGGGACGTCAGCACCTACGGCCTTCTCAGGATCGTGCTGGACGGGCAGATCGTCCTGAACGCGAACCTGCAGGACGTGGTCAACGGGGCGCTCGGACCGCCGTTCAGCCATCCACTGGTGGCGAACGCCGCGCAGAGCTCGGGCGGCGTGTACATCAAGGTGCCGATGCCGTACCGCTCCGCCATGCGCGTCACGGTGCAGAACAACCACGGCTTCTACCACCTCACCTACCGGCACTTCGCCGACCCCACCGGGATCGCCACCTTCGATCCGGCCGACCGCGCCGACGACGTGCTCGCCACGTTGCGGGCGGCCGGCACGGCGGATCCGAAGCCGGCCCTCCCCGGCTCCGTCGCGCTGCGCACGCTGAGCCTGGCGCCGGGCCAGACCTCGACCCCGACGCAGGTCACCGGGCCGGGCGTGATCACCGCTCTGGCCGTACGCGTACCGCAGGTCGCCGGTTAGGACGCCGCCTCGGACGAGGCGCTGGCCCTGACCCGGCTACGCATCTCGTTCGACGGCCGGCGCACGGTCGACGCCCCGCTCGGCGAGTTCTTCGGCTCCGGGCTCGGCGAATACCCGGTGCGGTCCCTGCTGTTCGCCATGGACCCGGCGGTCGACGGCTGGTACCGGGCCTGGTGGCCGATGCCGTTCGCGACGGGCGCGGCGGTCACGCTGTACAACGGCGGCTCGCGCCAACTGTCCACTGTCGACCTGTCGGTCAGCTACGCGGGCGATCCGCAGTGGACGGCCGCCCTGGCGCCGGGCGGCGATGCCGGATACTTCACCGCGCTGTCCCGGCGCGCCGACACCGCGGCGGGCGACGACTGGCTCTTCGCCGACGTGACCGGACGCGCAAGTTCGTCGGCGTCTCGCACACGATGAACGGCCTGGACCCCGGCGGGTGGAGTCGAACCTACCTGGAGGGCGACGAGCGGGTGTACACCGACGGCGCGCTCAGTCCACAGTGGTACGGCACCGGCACCGAGGACTTCTACGAGGCCGGCTGGTACTTCGTCAACGGGCCGTTCAGCGCGCCGATGACCGGGCACAGCGCGCACGAGGTGCGTGCGGACGGCTGCCAGTACGAGTGCGACGCCGCGTACCGCCTGAGCTCGCCGACGCGGTCGGCTACCGCACGTCGCTGCGGTTCGGCATCGAGCACGGCGGCACGAACATGGCGCCGGCGAGCTACGGCTCCACCGCGTTCCTGTACGCCCAACCGTCCCGGTCGGCCCGGGTGACGGACCTGGTGGACGTCGGCGACCCGCAGAGCCGCGCCGCGCACGGCTACGCCGAGTCCGGCACCGCCAGCCAGGCGGACCTCACCGGGGTGTTCGAGGGCGACAACGACCTGGCCACCACGATCGACCAGGTCCGGTCCACGACGGCCCCGGTCAGCTTCCGCCTGGCGATCGATCCGGCCAACCGCGGCGTGACCCTGCGGCGCATCGGCGACCAGGACCGCGGGTACCAGACCGCGCGGGTGTTCGTCGACGGCGCGAACGCAGGCACCTGGCTGCAGCCGCTGGGCAACCCGCACCAGCGCTGGCTGGAGGACGCCTTCCCGCTGCCGCCCGGCCTGACGGCCGGCAAGGCCGGCATCACCGTGCGGCTGGAGCCGCAGCCGGGCGCGCCGGCGTGGACGGCGGCCAGCTACGCGGCGCTGGCCGCCGGCCCGCCGGTACCCGAGCGCTCCGGCGGCCGGACCGACGTCGACGGCGACGGCCGCGACGACCTCGTCGCGTTCACCCAGGATGCCGACGCCGACGTCTTCGTGGCCCGGTCCACCGGCTCGGCGTTCGGGCCGCGGACGCGCTGGCACGACGCCTTCGCGCCGGCCGGCCGGTACCCGCTCACCGGTGACGTCGACGGCGACGGCCGCGACGACCTCGTCGCCTTCACCCGCGCCGACCAGATGGCGGACGTGCAGGTCGCGCTCTCCACCGGTACGTCGTTCGGCCCGGCCGCACGCTGGCACGACAACTTCGCCCCGGCCGGCTCGGTACCCGCGATCGGCGACCTCAACGGCGACGGCCGCGACGACATCGTGGTCTTCACCCAGGCCAGCCCGTGGGCGGTGGTGAACGTCGCGCTGTCCACCGGTACCTCCTTCGGGCCGGTCGTCCGCTGGCACGACTACTTCTCCGCCGCTGGCGAGACCCCGGCCGTCGGCGACGTCAACGGCGACGGCCGCGACGATGCGATCACGTTCACCCATGGTTCGCCCTGGGCGGTGGTGTACGTCGCGCTCTCCACCGGTGCCTCGTTCGGCCCCGGCCAGCAGTGGCACCCGTACTTCAGCGCGGCCGGGCAGACCCCGCGCGTCGGTGACGTCGACGGCGACGGGCTGGCCGACCTCGTGAACTTCACCGGGGGCACCGAGGCCGATGTCCACGTGGCGCTCTCCACCGGCACCGGGTTCGGCCCGGCCGCGTACTGGCACGGCTACGTCGCCCCGACCGGCGAGCTGCCCTACGCCCGCGACGTCGACGGCAACGGCCGCGACGACATCGTCACCTTCACCCGCAACGCCGCCGCCGACGTGTACGCCGCCGTCTCGACCGGGTGGGCGTTCGGCTGGGGCTACCTGTGGCACGACACCTTCGGCTTCCCGGGAGAGACGCTGCTATGACCGCATATCCGAATCGGGACCACCGGTACCGGCGCACGCTTGCCGTCCTGTCCACCTGTGCGCTGCTCACCGGGTTCGTGGCGGTGCTGTCGGTCGCATCCACGCCGCCCCCGGCGGCCGCGGCACCGCCACCCGGCGGGATGACCGCCGAGCAGGTCCGCGACATGTTCCGCGGGTACGGGGACGCGGGCGGGCACTGGACCGGCGGCGACAGCACGGTCTCGGTGCTCCTGCCGGACGGGCGGGTGGCGTGGCTGTTCTCGGACACGTTCCTGGGCACGGTCAACGCCGACGGCACCCGGCCGCGCGACGCACCGATGGTGAACAACACGATCGTGGTCCAGGACGGCACCGCGCTGGTCGACACCAGGCACGGTGGCACCGTCGACTGGCCGGAGGCGCTGGCGCGGCCGAACCAGGTCGGCGAGTTCTTCTGGGTGGGTGACGCGGTCGTCGAGTCGGGCGCGTTGAAGGTGCTCTGCAACCGGTACGGCCGGTTCGGCACCGGGGACCTGGACGTCGAGCTCAAGGGCACCTCGCTGGTGACGTTCGCGCTGCCGGAGCTGACGGTGAGCTCGGTGGTGGACCTGCCGGTCGGGTCCACCACCACGTGGGGGTCCGCGCTGCTGGTCGACGGGGGCTACACGTACGTCTACGGGTCGTCGGCGGCGCCGGGCGGGCTGCGGTTCGGTCACGTCGCCCGCGCTCCGGTCGGTGCGCTCGGTGGCGCCTGGCAGTACTGGACCGGCTCGGCGTGGTCGGGCACCGAGGCGGAGGCCGGGCGGTTGCTCAGCGGCGTCGGCACGGCGTACGCGGTGCAGCGGGTCGGCACCGGGTACGTGCTGGTCACCCAGGAGGCGAACCTGCTCTTCGACCCGCAGTTCGCCGCGTACACCTCGGCCTCGCCGACCGGTCCGTTCACCGGGCCGGCGTACCTGCTGGCCGCGCCCGAGCAGCAGCCGGGCACCAACCGGATCGTGTACCACGCCCGGCTGCACCCCGATCTGGCCCGGCCGGGCACGCTGCTGCTCTCGTACGACGTGAACAGCCTCGACAGCGACGACACGTACGCCGATGCCCGGCTCTACCGGCCGCGATTCGTCGAGATCGACTGGCCGCGCCCGGCACCCGGCCCGGTGCCCGCCGCACCCGGCGGGTTCACCGTCACCACCGATGCGGCGGGCGTGGCGCACCTGGGCTGGACCGCGGTGAGCGGGGCGACCGGTTACCGGATCTGGCGGCGCGACGTGACCGGTGGGCAGACCCACTTCGTGCGCCAGCTGTGGCCGGTGACCACCACGACCGCCGACGTGACCGGGCTGATCACCGGCCACCGGTACGAGTTCAGGGTGACCGCCGCGAACGCGGCCGGCGAGAGCGCGTTCTCCCCCACCATCGCGGTCACCTCGCGGATCGTGCGGGACGCCAGCGTCATCCACCTGGCGAACACGCCGGAGGCCGTGCCGAGCTCGTACCTGGTGCGGTTCAAGGAGACGCCGCACGCGCGCGGGGACGGCGTCGAAACCTTCGCCCGGCAGCTCGTGACGCAGGTGGGCGGCACCCTCAAGACCGTGTACGACGTGGTCGTCGGCGGCTTCTCCGCCACCCTCACCGAGGCCCAGGCGATCGACCTCGCCGGCCACCCCGACGTCCTCGACGTGGAGCAGGACCAGGTGGTCCGGGGAGCGGCCGAGCAGCACGACCCGCCGTCGTGGGGACTGGACCGCGTCGACCAGCGGATCCCGTCGCTGGACGACCTCTACCGCTACCCCAATGCCGGCGCCGGTGTCACCGCCTACGTCGTGGACAGCGGCATCCGGATCACGCACCCCTCGTTCGGCGGCCGGGCCGTGCACGGCACGAACACCGTCGACCCGCGACCCGTCGGGCAGCCGGCGCCCACCGCGGACGACTGCCACGGCCACGGCACCGAGGTCGCCGGGACCATCGGTGGGTACGACTACGGGGTCGCCAAAGGCATCCAGCTCGTCGCGGTCAAGGCGTTGGACTGCGCCATGCGTGGGACCAACGACTCCATCATGGACGGAGTGAGGTGGGCCGTGGCCGAGGCGATCGAACCGGAGAACCGCGACTCCCGCGCGATCATCAACCTCACCCTCACCATGGAGCGGGTCTCGCGCTACCTCGACGAGGCGGTACACGACGCGGTCGCCAAAAAGATCACCGTGGTCGTGGCCGCCGGGAACCACAACAGCGACGCCCGGTCGTACTCGCCCTCGCGGTCGCCCGAAGCCATCGTGGTCGGCGCGACCGGCGTGAACGACGCACGGTGGACCGAGCCGGACCGCGGCAGCAACTACGGTCCGGCCGTCGACCTGTCGCGCCGGGGGTCAACATCAATACGGCCGGGATCGCCGATGACCCGCACGCGCCGGTCGGGGTCACCGCGACCGGTACCTCCATCGCCGCCCCGCACGTCTCGGGTGCGGCCGCGATGGTGCTGGCGGTGCACCCGTCGTTCACCCCGGCCCAGGTGGAGCGGGTACTCGTCGACGCGTCGACGAAGGACGCGGTGCTGAACCCGGGGGCCGGATCGCCGAACCGGTTGCTGTTCGTCGAACGGCCACCGACCCAGGCACCGGTCGGCCTGACCGCGAGCGCCAACGCCGACGGTACGATCGGCCTGTCGTGGTCGGCCGCGCCGGCCCACACCGGGCACTACCTCGTCTCCCAACGTGACGTCACCGCGGGCGAGGATCGCTTCACCCGGTGGACCGACCCCGTCTTCGGCACGACCACCGCGACCGCCCGGGGACTGCAGGAGGGCCACCGGTACGAGTTCACCGTCGCGCCGTCCAACGGTGCCGGCATCGGCCCGGAGTCCAATGTGGCCAGTGCGACCGCGCACACGGACCCGCCGGCCGCGCCGACCGGCCTGTCCGCGACCGCCAACACCAACGGCACCATCACGCTGCGGTGGACGGCACCGGGCCCCGGCCTCTGGTACTGGGTGTACCAGCGCAACGTGAGCAGGAACGAGGCCGACCCGACCAGGCTGCCGTTCCCGTTGACCACGTGCTGCACGTTCACGGCGGGCCTGCTCGACCACGACAACGAGTACGAGTTCACCGTCTCCGCGGTGAACATCGGCGGCGAAGGTCCACGGTCGGGCCCGGCCCGGGCCCGCGCGCGCTACCCGGTGACCGCGGCGCCGAGCGGCCTGTCCGCGACCGCCGGCAACGGCGAGGTCACCTTGCGCTGGACCGCGAGCCCCACCCCGAACGTGTGGTACTGGATCTACCAGCGCAACGTCAGCGACGAGGAGCCCGACTTCACCAGGCTGCCCCTTCCGATCACCACCTGTTGCACGATGACCGCCGGCTTGCTGACCAACGACGACGAGTACGAGTTCACGGTGACCGCGGTTGGCCCGGGTCCCGAGTCCGGCGCCTCGAACACGGTCCGTGCCACGCCGCAGCGGCCCGTGCCGGGACAGGTGACCGGGTTGACCGCGACCCCGAACGCGGACGGCACCATCACCCTGCGCTGGACCGAGCCGTCGACCGGCGGCCCGTTCTGGTTCGACGTCTACCAGCGCAACGTCACCAGGGGCGAAAGCCTGGCCCGGCTTCCGCTGCCGGTGACCGCCTGCTGCACGTTCACCGCGGGCCTGCTCGAGCACAACGAGGTGTACGAGTTCACCGTCGCGGCCACCAACGGGCGGGCCGGCCCGCAGTCCGAGCCGGCCCGTGCCACCGCGGCACAGGCGCGGCCCGGCGCACCCGTCGCTCTGCGCGGCACGACCGCCGGCAACGGCTACGTCGACCTGACCTGGAACGCCCCCGGACCCGGCGGCTTCTTCTACTGGGTGTACCACCGCAACGTGACCGCGAACCAGCAGACCTTCACCAGGAGCGCGCTGCCCACCGACCGGACCCTCGCGTCGATCGGCCCGCTGGTGCACAACAACGTCTACGAGTTCAGGGTGACGGCGGAGAACCGGGGCGGCGAGGGTCCGGCATCCAGCACGATCCAGGTCACCTCGCTCGGCGGGCTCCCCGCTGCGCCGTCGAACCTCGTCGCCACGGCCGGCGACGCCCGGGTGACGCTCACCTGGACCGCGAGCCCGAGCCCGAACGTCTGGTACTGGATCGAGTACCGGCCGGCCGGCGGCGCCTGGCAGGACCGGCTGCTGGACACCACCTGCTGCGACTTCACGGTCCTGCCGCTGGCCAACGGCACCACG
>Ga0114129_10001152_pt1 | contig 34993 bp, 38 predicted proteins | sample RhiMetdeltSRZDD1_FD_80071 | JGI IMG/M metagenome (GOLD analysis project Ga0114129, IMG submission 80071) | Populus rhizosphere microbial communities from Tennessee, USA - Rhizosphere MetaG P. deltoides SRZDD1 (version 2) (version 2) | ecosystem: Host-associated > Plants > Roots > Rhizosphere >...
CTCTTCATCGGGTTGTAGCGGAGCTCGAGCGTCGTGATGTTCGCCTTGCGGTACGCGCCACCCACGACCTCGTACACAGACTCTTCCACAGCGAGCGGGCTCGACTGGATCAGCTCGGTCCAGCGGTAGAGCGCGAGGAAGTCCTCGAACGACTTGCGCTCCTTTTTCCCGACGGTGATGAGGTCGACGAACTCCCAGTAGTCCTTCGTCGGAAGTCGGATCCCCTGCTTCGCGGCGATGCCCCACATCGCCGCGGGATCGACCGAGCCTCCGAGATGGACGTGCAGCTCCGTGAGCTCGTCGCCGAGGGGATGCGGCAGGGCCTAGCTTCCCTGTTCGCGTGTGGGCGGACGGCGCACCCGTCGTCGACGTCGCGGCGGAGCCGGACGGCCCTCGGGATGCTCGCGCCAGATCACGTGCCCGTCGTCGTCGGGCGACGCGATGCGGACCAGACGGTCCCAGACCTCGGCCCGACGGAGCTCTTCCTCGGCGGTCTGTCGCGAGACCTCTCGCTCGAGCATCACGTCACAGTCATACGGCGACCCGATCACGCGCCAACCGTTCTCGGTGAGGTGATCGAGGAGCCACGCGATCTCGGTCAACCGCTTGGGCTGCTCCGCGACGTACTCCCGCAGCCACGTGGAGTACGTGCGCTTTCGCTTGCCCGGCTCTTCGCGGTCCAGCTCGTCACGGACGGTCCCGAAGACGTGGATGAGGATGTACGTCGGACCGGCCACGGGCGAAGTCTAGGGCTAGCCCCGCTCCTCAACGAAGCGGTAGCCACCGTCGGAATCCTTCGCGATGACGACGAGCGCGCCGCTCTTGAAGCCTGCCTGTCCCTTCAGTGCAGGGCAGATCAGGTGGTAGTGCTCATGCTCTGGCGGAACGCAGACGCAGTTCTCCGACTTGATCTCGGCATCGAAGCGGCGTGCGCCGATGCGCAGCGCAACGCGCTCGCCGGGATTGGGGAACAGCTTCCATGCGTCCTTGGTGATGAGGATCCTGGCCTTGCGGACATCTTCGGAGCTGAGGCGGTGACGGTAGGTCGATCGGGAAACACTCATCGGTACGTCTATTTTCGCACGAAAACGGTCGCCGCGCGGACCGGCCGTGCGGCCCCCCGTTCGGCCCTGTTTTGGGCCGCTTGCGCTAGGCGTACACCGCCGGATCGTCCAAGAACCGGATCAAATGCACCACCGGCACATCCGAGCCGGCCGAGCGCAGCCCGGCGACGATCTGGACGATGCATCCGGGATTCGCGCTGACGACGACATCGGGTCGAGCGGCCAGGATCGCGGCGACCTTCTGGCGCTGCAGCTCCTGCGAGATGTCGGGCTGCGTGAGGTTGTAGGTCCCGGCGCTGCCGCAGCAGCGTTCACCGTCGGCGATCTCGACGAGCGTCACCCCCTGGATCGCGCGCAGAAGAGCGCGTGGCTGTCCGCGGAGCCGCTGCCCGTGCGCGAGATGGCACGCGTCCTGGTACACGACCCGCAGGGGACGCGCGACCGAATCCGGTCGCGGCCGCAGAACCTCGGTGGCGTCGCGAACGCGGGCCGCGAAGGCGCGTCCCCGCTCGGCCCAGGCCGGGTCATCGCGGAGCACCTCGCCGTACGCCTTGAGGTGAGCTCCGCACCCGGCGGCATTCACGACGATCCGAAGATCGGTGCCCGCGAACGCGTCGATGTTCAAGCGGGCGAGCTCGCGTGCATGCTCCCCGTCGCCGGCGTGCGCGTGCAGCGCGCCGCAGCACAGCTGCTCGAGGGGCGCGGTCACGTGATGTCCATCGCGCTCGAGGACGCGCACCGTCGCCCGCTCGGTCTCGCCGAAGGCCTCCCGCATGACGCAGCCGGCGAAGAGGCAAACCTCGGCGTCCGCGCGCTCGGTGAGCGCGAACGGCGGGCCCTCGGCGCGCGGCGCGAGCGCGCTCAGCCAGGCGAGGCGGCGCGGACCGAGGCGTCGTGCGAGCGACGTGATGCCGCTGCGCACCGCGACATCGGTCAGCTTCGTGGCGATCGCCAAGCGGCGACGACGAGCGATCACATTCAATCCGACGCGCCGCAGCGCACGCGCGATGCGACCCTCGGTCCGGCGCTCAGCGAGCACTTCGCGCGCGCCCTCCATGATCCGGCCGAACGGAACGCCCGATGGGCACGCGGTCTCGCACGCGCGGCACACCAGGCACGCATCCAGGTGTCCGGTGAGCGTCGCGGTGGGCGCCGCGGGTGACGACACCAGATCGCGGATGAGCTGGATCCGCCCGCGCGGAGAGTCCGCCTCCTCGCCGAGGACACGGTAGGTCGGGCAATCATTCAGACACAGCCCGCACGAGATGCATGTCGCGAGATCCTCGGAGCGGACGTGCGTGGAGAGCGACGTGATAGACCCTAGGATACGGTCGCGATGGCGACGAAGGCGCCCACGCTCGCGGATCGTCTGCGCGAGATCGTCCCCGCCGATCGGGTCATCGACGATCCGGCGACCTTGCTCCCCTACGCGTACGACGCGTCCTTCTGGTCGCTGCGGCAGCAACGAGTGCCCGATGTCGTCGTCGTGCCGCGCACGACGTCTGAGGTGGCGAGCGTCGTGCGCTTCGCCGACGCGACCGGCACGCCGGTGGTCCCGCGTGGCGCGGGGACCGGGCAGACAGGCGGCGCGATCGCCGCGCGTGGGGGGATCGTCATCTCCTTCGCACGGATGCGCGAGATCCTCGAGATCGATCGCCGCAACCTCCAGGTGGTCGTCGAGCCTGGGCTCGTCTTCGCCGATCTGCAGGACGCGCTGCGACCGCGCGGCCTGTTCTTCCCGCCAGATCCGGGCAGCGGGCGCGCGTGCACCCTCGGGGGCATGGCGGCGAACAACGCCAGCGGTCCCCATGCGGTCCGCTGGGGCACGACGTCCGCGTACGTGCTCGGCGCCGAGGTGGTGCTCGCGGACGGATCGGTCGTCACCACCGGCGGTGTGCGCTCGAAGGCGCTGAAGTCGTCGAGCGGGATCGACCTCACGAAGCTGTTCGTCGGATCGGAGGGAACGCTGGGCATCATCACCCGCCTTCGCCTCCGCGTGCAGCCGCGGCCGCCAGCGCGCGGCGTCGTTCTTGCCGGCTACGCCGCGCTGGAGGACACCGTCGCCTCGCTCGACGATCTCTTCGAGGCCGGCATCTTGCCGTCGACGGCGGAGCTGCTCGATCGCAGCGCTGTCGATGCGCTGCAGCGCTGGAAACCCGAGCTCGGGCTGCCCGATGGCGAGGCTGTGCTCTTCATCGAGGTCGAGGGCACGCCGGACCACGTCGCCTCCTCGGTGCGCTACGTCGACGGCATCGTGCGCCGCCGCGCGACCGTGACGAAGTTCGCAGAGGCCGAGGCGGACATCGCGCGCCTCTGGGCGGCGCGCAGCGGACTCGCGGCGGCCGCCGCGCTCTCGCATCCCGACAAGCACCGCATCTTCGCCGGCGAGGATCTCGCGGTGCCGCTGTCGGAGATCCCCCGCACGATCCGGCGTGCGCGCGAGATGAGCGCCGAGCTCCACATCGCGGTGATCTTCTACGGCCATTTCGGCGACGGGAACGTGCATTCCGCGATCCTCATCGACCCGTCGGATGGCGATGAGGTCCGACGCGCGGACGAGCTTGCCGACCGGCTGCATCGTCTCGCCATCGAGGTCGGGGGCACGGTCACGGGCGAACACGGCACCGGGGCGGTGCGTCAGCCGTACATGCGCGCGGAGCACGGTGAGGCGCTCGACCTCATGCGCCGCGTGAAGGCGGCGCTCGATCCCAAAGGGATCCTGAATCCGGGAAAGATCTACGCCCAGGGGAGCGACATGTAGGCCGTTAAGAGAGCGTTCGTATCGGCAGCGGGCGCTCGCCTCTGGCATCGACGTGGAACGCGCGGCCATCGGCGCGCGCGCTCACGACTTCGACGAGCCGCTCGTCGTCGTAGCGCGCCGCGACAGCGTCTTCGAGCGCGATGCCGGGCGGCAAGCCGGCCGCGATCTCCCGCGCGTAGACCGGACGACGTGCCTCCTGCGAGTCGTAGTGGGGGCACGCGCTGCCGGAGAGGATCCCGAGACCGTCATGGAGTGACCAGCCGCTCAGCACCGTGCCATCCGCATACGCGTCACGCAGCGCGGCCTCGACACCGTGCAGCCGCCAGATCGCGAGCATGTTGGCGGTGTGCCGCCGCCCACGATGATCACATCCTGCGCTCGCAGCAGCGCGTCGATGTCGTCGACCACGCGATCGAAGAGCGCGAGAGGGGTCGGCTCGCAGTCGACGCCCGCGAACGCCTGGTAAAAGGTGAGGAGGTACCCCGCACCGTCGCCTGACGCCCGTGCCCATGAAGAGCACGCGGGGCCGCGGCCTGCGTGCGAGCCCGAGGAGATAGCGCGTGAGCGCTGGGTACGCGAGCTGCTGGCCACCGCAGGCGACGATCCACCTCACCACTGCCGACCTCTCCTACACCGACCGCGTCGCGCTCCGGGAGACGATGAACGCGACCGCAGCGAGGATGATGCCAGCGCCGACCAGCATCGACGGCGTCACGATCTCGTTCAGCACGACGGCCCCCAGCAGGACGGCGACGACCGGATTCACGTACGCGTAGGTGGACACGACCGAGACCGAGGTGTGCTGCAGGAGCCAGGTGTAGGCGGAGAACGCGACGAGGGATCCGAACACGACGAGGTAGGCCGTCGCGAGCAGCGACGCGGTCGAGAACGTCGACGGATCGGCGCGCCCGGGCTCGCCGATGGCCACAGCGATCACGACGAGGAGCGCGCCGCCGGCCAGCATCTGCAGCGCGGTCGACGCGAGCGGATCGCGCGGCGTGCGCACGCGCGGCGACGCGAACGTCCCGAGGGCCCACGAGAAAGTCGCACCGACGACCGTGATCAGCCCGACCGGATCGACATCGCGACCTGCGCCGCGCGGGACGACGAGGATCGCGACTCCGGCGAAACCCACCAGGACACCGGCGACCAGCGACGCCGCGACGCGGTCGCCCGCGATGAGCCGGAACACCACGATCCACAGCGGGACCGATGCGACCACGAGCGCGGTCAGCCCGGATGGCACGGTGCGCTCGGCGAGCATGACGAGGCCGTTGCCGCCGGCGAGGAGCAGGGCACCGACGAGCGCCGCACCACCGAGCTGCGCCCGCTCGATCCGCAGTGCCGAACGACCGTGCCGCGCGAGGAGCCACGCGCCGAGGATCAGGCCGGCGAGCAGGAAGCGAAGGCCGGCCGAGAGGAGCGGCGGGAGCGTCTGCACGGCGATCGCGATCGCGAGATACGTCGATCCCCACACGAGGTAGACCACCCCGAGCGCGGACCAGACCAGGACGCGCGACGAGCTAGCGGATATACCCGTAGTCGGCGAAGAGCAGACGCAGGAAGAGCGCGCCGCAGAGGAACACGAACCCGACGCGCTGTGAAAGGATCGCGCGCGGGTTCTCCTTCCCCACCAGCGCGACCTGGCCCCAGAAGAAGAGGACGAGGGTCAGCTCGGTCCACATGAACCAGGCGTGGTAGTAGCCGAGCGGGGTCCACTCGAAGGGCTTGACCATCGTCCAGTTCAAGAGCGCGTTCACGGCTTGGTAGAGATGCACGACGACGGTGATGACACCGGCGCCAAGGAAGGCTCCGGCGACCTCGGCGAGGCGCGGGCGCCGCCGCCAGGCGACGAGCTGGCTGGTGATGAACACGTTCGCGAGCGGGATGAGCAGGCCGTCGCCGACCACGGCGGAGGTGTAGGTGAGGGTCGTCCGGTACTCGCTGACGATGGGGTCGGCGGTCCAGTTCAGGTAGACGTTACCCGCAGCCTGGACGATGAACCCCAGAAAGACGGTCGCGCCGAAGACGGCGGCAAGCAGGAGCCACGGGCGTTGTTCGACGGCCGAGACCGTACGGAGCATCTCCCCTCCCTCGACGCGGGCGTCCTCGGCGCGGAACGCTAACAGATTCAGTGTTTTGGAGCCCCTAAAACGCCCGCCTGGTACGAGCGTCGATCGACGCGCGGAAGCCTCCGCGCGACCGCCCGCGCGATGAGCGGGGTGTGGCCGGCCTCCGCCAGCCACTCCACGACCGGCCAGAGATCGTCCTCGGCGGTCATCCACCCGATGCGATCGAAGCGCGCGAGCGAGAGCGGCCGGGAGTACTCGCGGAGGGTCCGGTCGCCGTCCCAGTTGTAGTAGTCCTCGAAGTAGCTCATCACCAGCTCGCGGACCGTCCGGTAGACCGGTGCGCGGAAGCGCAGCCCCGAGAACTTCGATGTCGCCACCGAGCCCCACAGTCCCCGGTCGCGATACACCGCGAGCACGTGGTCGTCGTCGTTCTCGGCCTCGAGGTCGACGAGCAGCGGCGGCCGTCCGTTGACGCGGAACGCGGCGGCCGCGAAGAATGCGCCCTCCGCGCAGTGGGCCGTGCGGTCGCGCATCACACGTCGCGGGGACCGCAGCGTGTCGCCGTCGGGCTCGAGGTTGTAGGTGAGATCGTCGAGATAGCGCTGGACCTTCTCCGGTGTCGAGAGTCGACGAAGAAGTCCGACCTCCGCCCGCGTCAGTCCGTACACGGTCGCCAGTCTCTAGCATTCCGGCGATGCACGCGGCCCATGACGTCGTCATCCGCGGCGGCACCGTGTACGACGGCTCGGGTGCCGCGCCCTCCTCCGCCGACGTCGCGATCGACGGCGACCGCATCACCAGCGTCGGCATGGTCGAAGCGCGCGGACGTCTCGAGATCGACGCCGGCGGACTCGCGGTCGCGCCGGGCTTCATCAACATGCTGAGCTGGGCGACGACATCGCTCATCGCGGACGGTCGGTCGCAGAGCGACATCCGGCAGGGCGTGACGCTCAAGGTATTCGGCGAGGGCTGGTCTCTCGGTCCGGTCAACGACACGATGCGGCGCGAGCAGACCGAGCAGCAGGGCGACATCAAGTACGACATCACCTGGACGACACTGTCCGAGGCGCTCGACACGATCGCCGGGCGCGGGATCTCGCCAAACATCGCGTCCTTCGTCGGCGCGGCGACGGTGCGCATCCACGAGCTCGCGCACGACGACCGCCGGCCATCGCCCGCGGAGCTGGAGGGCATGCGCGGGCTCGTCGACGCCGCGATGCGCGACGGCGCTCTCGGCCTGGGCTCCGCGCTCATCTACGCTCCGGCGACGTACGCGGACACCGACGAGCTCGTCGCGCTCGCCGACGTCGCCGGGCGGCACGGCGGCATGTACATCTCGCATATGCGCAGCGAGGGCAATCGGCTCCTCGAGGCGGTCGACGAGGTCGTCGAGATCGCGCGACGCGCGAAGCTCCCGCCGAGATCTACCACCTGAAGCAGGCCGGCCGCGCGAACTGGACCAAGCTCGGCGAGGTCGTCGATCGCGTTGAGCGCGCCCGCGCGGAGGGTCTGGCGATCACCGCCGACATGTACCCATACGAGGCCGGCGCCACGGGTCTCAGCTCGTGCTTCCCGCCGTGGGCGCACGAGGGCGGGCTCCGCGCGACGCTCGCACGCCTGCGTGACGCGAGCCAGCGCGCGCGCATCCGCGACGAGATGACACGCCCCGGCGCGGATTGGGAGAACCTCTACGAAGCGGCGGGCACGCCGGAGGGCATCGTGCTCGTCTCGTTCAAGAACGAGCGCCTGAAGCCGCTCACCGGGCAGACGCTCGGCTGGGTCGCCGCCCAGCGCGGCGCGGATCCGCGGGAGGTGGCGATGGACCTGGTGCTGGAAGACGAGAGCCGCGTCGGCATGGTGATCTTCATGGCCGCCGCGGACAACCTGCGACGCGAGGTCGCGCTTCCCTGGATGAGCTTCGGGTCGGACGCGGGGTCGATGGCGCCGGAGGGCGTGTTCCTGCTGTCGCAGCCGCACCCGCGGACGTACGGCACATTCGCGCGCGTGCTCGGCAGGTTCGTGCGCGACGAGCGGGCCGCGCCGCTCGAGGACGTCATCCACCGCATGACCGGTTTTCCGGCGGCGAACCTGAAGCTCGACCGCCGCGGACTGCTGCGTCCGGGGTACTGGGCGGACGTCGTCGCGTTCGATCCGATGACGATCCACGACCACGCCACATACACCGAGCCGCATCGGTACGCGACCGGCGTCGCGCACGTTCTCGTCAATGGAACGCCGGTGCTGCGCGACGGCGAACACACCGGCGCGCGCCCGGGTCGCGTCCTCTACGGCCCCGCCCGCCGCGACGGTTAGTCTCTCAAAGCGATGCCGGTCGATCCGCGGATCGTCGAGCTCCTGGCGGAAGCCGAGCGGACCGACCCGCGCCCGCTCGAGACGCTCAGCGTCGCGGAGGCGCGCGCCCGGGGCGGCTCGGTGAACATCGCTCCGGCGTTGCCTCTCGAGCCCGTCGCCGACGTCCAGGATCTCGTCATCGATACGCTTCCGCCGATCGCGGCGCGGATCTATCGGCCGCGCACCGGAGCGCACCCGCTGCTCGTGTACTTCCACGGCGGCGGCTGGGTCGTCGGCAGCGTCGCGAACTCTGACGCGTTCTCTCGCGCGCTCGCGAACGCGAGCGGCTGCGCCGTCCTATCGGTCGAGTACCGCCTCGCGCCCGAGGACCGCTATCCGGCCGCGGCGGACGACGCGTACGCGGCGACGCGCTGGTCCGCGGATCATGCGTCGGAGCTCGGGATCGACCCGGCCCGTATCGCGGTGGGCGGCTCGAGCGCCGGCGGCAACCTCGCGGCGGTCGTCGCGCTCATGGCGCGAGAGCGCGGCGCGCCGAAGATCGCGTTCCAGCTGCTGCACGTGCCGGTGACCGACCATGACTTCGAGACGTCCTCGTATCGCGCGAACGCGACCGGATACGGGCTGACGCGGGACGGCATGCGTTGGTTCTGGGATCACTACGCTCCCGATCCGAAGCTCCGCAGTGAGCCGTACGCGTCACCCCTCCGCGCGAAGGATCTCTCGGGCCTTCCGCGCGCGCACCTGGTGACCGCGGAGTGCGACCCGCTCCGCGACGAGGGCAAGGCCTACGCGGCGCGCCTGCTCGAGGCCGGCGTGCCGACGACGTACGTCGAGTATCCCGGTATGGTGCACGGCTTCACCGGGATGGCGGTGACGATCCCGATGGGTCGCACCGCGATCGACGACATGGGCGCCGCGCTGCGGAGCGCGCTCGGCTGACTCAGGCGCGCGCCGGCGCGACCGTCCCCGCGATCACATCCGCCAGCCGCAGACCGAGATCCTCGAGCAGCGCCTGCGCGCAGTTGCGGCCCGGCGCGCCGGTGACCGATGCCCCGGGATGCGTCGTCGCTCCGGTCTGGTACAGCCCGGCGATCGGCAAGCGGTACCCCGACCACCCCGGCATCGGACGCAGCGCGCCCTCTTGCGCGAGATCCTGGTCGCCGCCGTGGCACGAGCCGCGGTAGTTGTGCGGATTGCGGCGTTCGAGATCCAGCGGGCTTTCGACATGTCGCGCCAGAATGTCGCGCCTCGTGAATCCGGTGGTGTGGCGCAGGTAATGCTCGAGCAGCGCGTCCGACACGTCGCCCTTGATCGCGTCCCAGCGCGCGGGCCCACCGTCCCGGAGCTCGTACGGGAGGAAGCCGACGATCTTGAGGGTGTGCCTCCCCGCCGGCGCGCGGGTCGCATCCACGACCGACGAGGCGATGCACAGGAGCGGCGGGCGCTCGAGATGGATCTCGCCGCGCTCGAACGCGGCGAGCGCCACGAGCAGATCCTCGGTCGAGGCGCAGATCCCCGCCGCCACCGACGCGGTCGCACCGGCGTCGAGCGCGTAGCGGGGCGCGGCCGCGAGCGCGTAGTGCGTCACGAACATCGTCACCCCGGTGCGCCAGCGCGCGAGGCCGCGCATGAATTCCTCGCCGAGCGCCTCGGCGCCGACGACGGCGGGCAGATGCTTGACGTGGAGCGTCGACACGACCGCGCGCCGCGCGCGATGCTCGGTGTCATCGGCGGTGACGACGCCCACCGCGCGCCCGCCCTCGATGAGGATCCGCGTCACCTCCGCGCCGGTGCGGACCTCACCCCCGTGCTCGACGACGATCCGCGCGAGCGCGTCGGGCAGCGCGACCGACCCGCCTTCCGCGGTCGTCCAGGAGAACGTCTGGCGCCCCGCTGTGATCGAGAGCGGCAGCAGTCCCGTTCCGGGCTGATCGACGCGCGCCATCGTCATGAGCGAGAGCCAGAGGAAGAACGTACGGACGTGCTCGTCCTCGAACCGTTCGCGCACCGTGTCCAGCGCGCTCGAGTACCGCCAGCGGACCGCTTCGACACCCGGGCCCGTCGCTTCGAGGGCCGCGATCGCATCGCTCGGTGTCGTGGCCGGGCTGTAGCGCCACCGGTTCTGCGACTCTTTGATCGCTTCCCAGTCGTCGAGCATCCGCTCGTACGCGCGCGCGTCGCGCGGCGAGAACCGCGCGATCTCGCGTACGGTCGCCGCGCGGTCGCGATGCATCGCGATGCCGCGGCCTCCGCCGAACGGCATGACCACCACCGGATTCGGGAAGAGATAGCGCAGCCCGTGGCGACCGAGCTGGAGCTCGTCGTTGCGGACGATGGGACTGGATTGGAAGATCGTGTGCGCGGACGCGCACAGGTCGTGACGGAATCCGGGCAACGTGACCTCTTCGGTCGAGGTGTCACCTCCGATGCGCGATGCGCGCTCGAGCACGAGGACGCGCATGCCCGCACGCGCGAGATACGCCGCCGTGACCAGGCTGTTGTGCCCTGCGCCCGCGACGACGATGTCGAAGTCGGTCACGTCAGACGTTCGCGCATCCAGTCCGCCATCGCCGGCCGGTACTTGTACGGGATGTTGTTGCAGACGTGGTTGCCTTCGGGATACAGCAGCAGCGTCGCGTTCGGCGCCTCGCGAGCGATGCGCTGCGCCTGCTCCGGCGGGAAGAGACGATCCCTGCCGCCGTGGATCACCAGCAGCGGGCAGGTCACATCCCCGAGCACGCCACGCAGGGTCAGGCTCTTCGATCGCTCGAACGCCTCGGCTTCGTCACGCGACTTCGTGTAGAAGACGTAGCCGCCCTTCGTCAAAGGATTGAGCTGGGGCCAGCACTCCGAGAGGTCGTACGGGCCCGCGAGCGCGACGACCGCGCGAAGCCGCTTCTCCTTCGCCGCCGCGCGCGGTCCGTAGATCCCACCCATGCTCACGCCCGTCAGGCCGACGCGGTCCAGTCGCACGCCGTGATCGCGCGACGCGAGATGGTCGAGCAGCGGCGTGATGACGGTCGACCAGTCGGCGCGGATCGCGAAACGCGGCGCGCTCTCGCCCTGGCCCGGACCGTCGATGCTGAGCGTCGCCATCCCGCGCCGGAGGAACTCGTTCTCTATCGCGAAGAGCTCTTCCTTCACCGAGTCGAGCCCTGGCACGAGGACGACCAGCGGCGCCGCGCCGCCGTCGGGTCGGCGGAGGATGCCGGGGATCACCGAGCCCTCGAAGGGCGCTTCGACGCGCGCGCCGGCCGGGCTCAGGCGGCGCAGCGCCTTCGCGTACGTCTCGACGGTCAGCTGGCGCAGCTCGTCGTGGAGCTCGGCGTCCTCGAACCAGAGGAACTTGCCGAGGTGGTACGACCACGCGGCACGCTGGAAGGCGTCCGTGGCCGTCACGAGATGGCCGCCACGCTGGGCCTCCTCCGCGATCGCGCGATGCTCGTCCCCCACCTTTCTCCAGTTCAGCGCCCAATCGCTCCAGTCCGTCGTCTCGGCGAGCACGCGCTCGAAATCGTTCGCGTCGATCCCGTTCGCAACGAAGCGCGGCTTCCAATGGCCCGCGGCCAGCCGGACGCGGTCGGCGGTCTCGGTCGCCATCAGCGCTCGAGTTCCGCGGCGACGTCGGCAAGGAAGCGCGCCGCGTCCGCGCCGTCGGCGATACGATGGTCGACGCTCAGCGTCAGCGAGACGACGGGACGGACCGCCGGGGCGCCGTTCGCCGCGATCACGCGATCCGCGACGCGACCCACGGCGAGGATCGACGCCTCCGGCGGATTCACGATCGCCGTGAATCGATCGACGCCGAAGGTCCCGAGGTTCGACACGGTCAGCGTCGCGCCGCCGAACGCATCCGCACGCAGACGTCCCGACCGCGCCGCTTCCTCGAGCGCCTCTCGCTCGTCGCGCAGGACCCCGAGGCCTTTGCGGTCAGCCTCCCGGACGACCGGAACGATGAGCCCGGCATCGAGCGCTACGGCGATGCCGATGTCCGCTCGATCCGACTCGATCAGGGCGTCGCCGTCGAAACGCGAACGGAGGCGCGGATGAGCGATTAGGGCCTTCGCGGCCGCGGCAACGATCACGTCGGTATACGACACGCCCGCCGCCCTGCGCCGCGCGTTCGCCGCGGTCATGTCGACATCGCGCGAGATCGAGAACTGCGGCGCCTCGCGCACGCTTCGCGTCATCGCGTCGCCGACCGCGCGCCGCATGCGCGTGAGTGGGGTCCGCGTCTCGCCGGAAGCGGCCGAGGAGGGCGCGTCAGAACGCGACGACGCGGCGGCCTCGACGTCTTCGAGGCCGATGCGCCCGCCCGGGCCCGTGCCTCGCAGCGCGTTGATGTCGACGCCCAGCTCCTGGGCGCGCTTTCGAGCCGCCGGTGACGAGCGCACGCGCTCGCCGTCGGACGCTACCGCGGGCATCGCCGGGGTGGTCGAGGCGGCGATCGTCGGCCGGACCTCCGCGACGGGCCCCGCCCCGGCGAGGGCCGGAAGTGGCTCGTCCGCGGTGTCCGAGATCAGCGCGATCACGGTCGCCACCGGGGCGGTCGTGTTCTGCGGCAGGAGGATCCGTCGGACGACGCCTGAGACCGACGCCTCGATCTCGAGGTTGGCTTTGTCGGTCTCGACTTCGAACAGGAGCTCGCCCTTCTCGACGCGGTCGCCCTCCTTCTTGTGCCAGGCGATCAGCCGACCTTCATCCATCGTCAGTCCAAGCTTCGGAAGGATGACGCGGGTCACGCTCACCCGCGGACCCTCGCGTCCATCAGGCCACGAGCTCCCTCGCGACACGGACGATGTCCTCGACCTGCGGCACGACGCTCTTCTCGAGATGCTGCGCATACGGGATCGGCGTCTCGAGGCCCGCGAGCCGGCGCGGTGGAGCGTCGAGGTCGTCGAAGGCTTCCTCGGCCACGATAGCGGCGATCTCGGCGCCGAACCCGCCCCGCTTGATCGCCTCATGCACGACGAGCAGCCGATGCGTCTTGCGGACCGACGTGAGCATCGTGTCGCGATCGAGCGGCACGAGGCTTCGCAGGTCGATGACCTCCGCCTCGACGCCGTCGGCCGCGAGCTTCTCGGCCGCCTCGAGCGAGAACAGCACCTCGCGCGACCAGGTCACGATGGTGAGGTCGGTGCCGCCACGCTTGACGTCGGCCTTGCCGAGGGCCACGAGGTACTCGCCGGTCGGCACCTCGCCTTTGGTGCGGTAGAGGAGCTTGTGCTCGAGGAAGATCACCGGATCGTCGTCGCGTATCGCGGAGGTAAGGAGTCCCTTGGCGTCGGCGGGCGTCGACGGCATCACGACCTTGAGGCCGGCCACGTGCGCGAACCAGGCCTCGAGCGACTTCGAATGCTGTGCCGCGTTGCCGCGGCCCGACCCACCCTGCGTGCGCATGACCATCGGCACGCGCGCCTGCCCGCCGAACATGAAGCGGTTCTGCGCCGCCTGGTTGACCAGCTGATCCATCGCGAGCCCGGAGAAGTCGACGTACATGAGCTCGACCACGGGCCGTAGCCCCGTGAGCGCGGCGCCGACCGCGGCGCCGACGATCCCGAGCTCGCTGATCGGCGTCTGACGGATGCGCGTCGGCCCGAACCTGTCGAGCAGCCCCGCCGTCACCTGGAACGCACCGCCATGCTCGGCGATGTCCTCGCCCATGACGATCACGCGCGGGTCACGCTCCATCTCGAGACGCAGCGCGTCACCGAGCGCCTCGTTGTAGAACATCTCGCGCGTCGCCTGATCCACGTGCGGTTGGGCTTCAGTAGCTTGCATACACGTCCCCCGGCAGCGAGATCGGGGATGCCGGCGGGCCCGCCTCGGCCCACGCCACCGCGCGCGTCGCCTCCTCGATCACCTCGGCATCGATCGCGTCGAGCTCCGCCTGCGTCGCGAGCCGCGCCCCGGTGATCCAGGCGCGTGTGTCGACGAGCGGATCGAAGCGCGTCTTCCAGCCTTCGATCTCGTCCTTCGACTGGTACTTCCGTGGGTCGCCGTAGTAGTGCCCTTCGTGCCGGTACGTATCCGCGACGAGGAAGGCCGGGCCCTCTCCGCGGCGCGCCCGTGCGATCAGCTCGCCGGCCGCGTCATAGACGGCGCGAACGTCGCGGCCGTTCACGCGCACGCCGGGCATGCCGTAGCCCTCGGCGCGCTTGCTGATGTCGTCGATCGCGAACGCGTTCTTCACCGGGAGGCTCTCCGCGTACTGGTTGTTCTCGCAGACGTAGATCACCGGCAGCTTCCAGATGGACGCGAGGTTCGCGGATTCGTGGAACGCACCCTGGTTGGCGGCGCCATCGCCGAAGAACGACACCGCGACCTGATCGGTCCCGAGCTGCTGCGCGGTGAGCGCCGCGCCGGTCGCGATGGGGATGCCGCCGCCGACGATGCCGTTCGCGCCAAGATTGCCCTTCGACGTGTCGGCGATGTGCATCGACCCGCCTCGGCCACGGCAGTACCCGGTCTCGCGGCCGAGCAGCTCCGCGTACATGCGACCGAGGTCGGCGTGCTTCGCGATGCAGTGTCCGTGCCCGCGGTGCGTGCTGGTGATCCAGTCGTCGTCGCGCAAATGGGCGCACACCCCGGCGGCGATGCCCTCCTCGCCGGCGTACGAGTGGATCGTGCCCCACAGCTTGCCCTCGCCGAACAGCACGGTGGCGCGCTCCTCGAAGACGCGGATCCGTCGCATCACGCGGTAGAGATCGAGCGCGGTCGCCTTGTCCATCAATCGCCCTCCAGCGGATGCAGCATCACGCGGATCGCGCCGTCCCGGCGCTCGGCGAACGTCGTCCACGCTTCGCCGAAGCGGTCGAGCGGGAAGTGGTGCGTGACCAGACGTTTTACATCCACCTGGCCGCGGGCGAGGAGCGCCAGCGCGCGGCCGGACACGCCCTTCGGGTTCGCGAGCGAGCCGAGCACGTCGACGTTGCCGAGGACGATCGTCGAGAGATCGACGCCCGAGAGCTCCGTACCAAGCCCGGTCGACCCACCGAGCACGACGCGGCCACCGCGGCGCGCGGTGAGGATCGCGGCGCGCGCCGCGTCCGCGGTCCCCGCGAACTCGACGACGAGGTCCGCGCTGCCCCGGAGTCGTTCGACGTCCGCCACGTCGACCACCGAGTCGACGAGATCCTTGACCCGCGCGAGTCGCGCGCCGCGTCCGACCACCTGAACGCTAGCCGCGCCGAGTGCGCCCGCGAGCTGCGCCGCGCACAGACCGATCGCGCCCGGCCCGAAGACGACGACGCGCTCGCCCGCCGCGAGGCGGCCGCGCTCGAGCGCCCACAGCGCGACGCCGAGGTTATCCGTCCACGCACCATCGTCGAACGACACGCTCTCGGGTAGCGCGTGCAGGGCGGCGACCGGAACCGCGACGTATTCGGCCAGACCGCCGGCGATCGTGAAGCCGATGTGCGCGTGCCCGGTCTCGCGCTTGCCGTAGTTCAGGCACAGCGTGTACATGCCCTCGCGGCAGCGATCGCACGTCCCGCATCCGACGTGCACCTCGACCCCGACGCGCGCTCCCGGCGAGAGCGTGACGTCGTCGCCCGTCGCAACGACCTCGCCGCTGAATTCATGTCCGGGCACGTGCGGGAAGCGCGTCGCGGGGAACTTGCCCGCGAGGATCTTCTGGTCGGTGGCGCAGATCATCGACGACCGGACGGCGAGGAGCGCTTCACCGCGCCCCGGTCGCGGCGTGGGGCCCTCGCCGAGGACGAACGTCCCCGGGCGCTCGAAGACGACAGCGCGCATGCGCGGCGGGAGGCTCACGGCTCGACGATCACCTTGAGCGCGCCGTCGACACGTTCGTTGAACGTGCGCAGCGCCTCGCGGAACTCGCTCAGCGGGAAGTGGTGGGTGATGAGCTTCGCGGCGGGGATGCGTCCGTCCGCCATCAGCGGGATGACCTCTTCCATCGTGTTGCGGTTCGCGCGGACGCCGTAGAGATCGATCTCCTCCAGGACGATCTTCTGGAAGTCGATCGAGGACGGCTCTTTCGGGATGCCGGTGAATGCGACGCGCCCGCCCTTGCGCACCATGCGGATCGCCTGCCCGACGGAGTCTTTCGTACCGGCGGAGTCCACCGCGACGTCCGCGCCCATGCCACCGGTGAGCTCGCGTACCTTCGCGACCGGATCGCCGTCGTGGTAGTCGACCGTCTCGAAGCCGAGCGCCTTCGCGCGTTCGAGTCGCCTGCCGCCGCCCACGACGATCGCGCGAGCGGCGCCGAGGACCTTGGCGTTCATCGCGGTGAGCAGCCCCATGCCCCCGGATCCGACGGCGACGAAGATGTCGCCCGGCTCGATCCCGGGCCGCTTGACCGAATGCAGCGCGATCGACGCGGTGTCGCAGAGCGCGGCGACGTCATAGGGCATCGAGTCCGGGATCCTGAACACGCTCTTGATCGTGTGGACCACGTAGGTGGCGTACGCACCCTGGGTGTAGTGGCCGTACTGGCGGTGCCCCAGGTCTTCGCGGCCATAGTTGAAGCAGAGGTTGTACCGGCCGGTGCGGCACATGCGGCAGTAGCCGCAGCCCGAGTGCGAGGTGCCTGCCACGCGCGTGCCCGGCACGAAGCCGTAGCCCTTCGCGATCTCGCCGGCGTCGACGACCTCGCCGGACCACTCGTGACCGGGGATGAACGGATACGCGCGCGGCCAGCGTCCCTTGAAGGTGCCCGCGATGATCTCCGCGTCGGTGCCGCAGATCGCGATGGCCCGCACGCGGGCGAGGACCTCATTCGACGCGGGGCGCGGGATCGGCTGGTCATCGCGGATCTCGAACTCATGTGGTGCGGTGAGGACGAGCGCCCGCATCGTCGCTGTCTTCGGCGGCGCCGCGGTGCCGACGGCGCTCATGGCTGGAACGCCACGACGCGGCAGATGCAGCCCTCGCCGCCGACCCACCGCCACGGGAACGCGCCGACGTCGACCCGCCGGCCCGCGACCTCGGCGAGCTCGCCGCCGAGGTTCTCCAGCATCGGGATGTTCGCCTTTGCCATGTGGTAGTGGACGTGCTCGAAGTCCTTCATCGGCAGGGTCTCGTCGATCGGCTTGCCGGTCTGCGCCTCGTACTCCTTGACGAGGTCGGGACGGAAGTACCGAACGCGAACGTGCAGCGAGTGATCCATCGACGCGAGGTCGCCGCCGAACCACCGGATCTTCTTCTCGACGAGGTAGTCGCAGACCTCGGGCTGCGGCCCCGGGTGCCGGTCGAAGTACGCGACGTCGTCGCGCGTCGGCTTGGTCCAGTTGTACCGGTCCCACCCGGTGTAGAGGATGACGACGTCTCCTTCGCGGATCTGCTCGCCCTTCGGCACGCACGAGAGGACGTCCTTCAGCGAGTAGTAGGACCAGGGCTTGGTGATCGGTCGCAGGTCGATCACCAAGCCCGTGCCATAGAGGTCACCGATGGGGATCTCGCCGAGATGCTTGCCGGTCGGCCAGTAATGGATCGGCGCGTCGATATGCGTGCCGGTGTGCATGTTCGTTCGCACCAGCACCGTGCTCTTGCCGTCGCGATGGTGCGTCGTGATGTCCGTCACCTGGATCGCCTCGAACTGCGGCCAGGTCGGCATCCGATCGCCCCACGGCTGGGTCAGGTCGACGAGCTTCATCGCTCGATCAGTACGGGAAGTCCTTCTTGCCGAGCTGAAGGACGATGCGGTTGGCGAGCGTGAGGTCGACGATCTGCTCGAACGGGACCGTCTTATCGATCTGCTTGTTGTCGATCAGGCTGAGGACCGTTCCCTCGACGTTCTTCTTCACCACCATCTCGTTCTGCGGCCATGCCTTCCCGGCCTCGAGCGTCTTGTAGGCCGCTTCGACGACGTCGCGATCCTGCTTGGTCTCGCGGACGGCCATATCGAGGATGCGCGCCCGTAGCGACGTGTCGTACATGGCGCGGTTCGCCCGCACGATCGCGCGGAGCATGCATTCCGTCGTCGGGCTCGTGGCTTCTTTCGACGGCACCGCGTAGACCGAGTACTGGTAGTCGCCCAGGACCTCCCACATGTTCGCGAGCGGGGCTACGTTCGGAGCGGTCTTCTTGAGGCTGAGGACCTGGTCGACGTGAAGGATCGCCGTGTCGACGCTGCCGGCAGGGTTGCGGAGCTCTTCGACGCGTCCCGCCGTCGTCGTCCGAACGAACTGCACGTCCTTCTGGTCGATCCCGACCTTCTTCAGGTACGCGCGCGAGAGCGCATCGGCGAACGCACCCGACTCCTGGATGCCGATCCGCTTTCCCTTGAGATCCGCGGGCGTCTTGATGATGTCGCCGCGCACGGCGAACACTTGACTGATGTTCGGAGCGTAGGAGCCGACGACCTTGACCTCGACGCCCTGAGAGATGGCGTTGACGACGGGCTCCGTCGAGGTGCCGGCAAGGTTCACGCCGCCCGCGACCATGGCCTTGAGCGCGCCGACGCCGCCCTCGAAGCGCACCAGCTCGACCGTCAGGTTCTCGTCCTTGAAGTAGCCGAGCTCCTGCGCGACGTACGGTGGGAGATGCACGACATTCGGCGGTGTGACCGGGACCGCGATCTTGACCGACGTCGCCGGGCAGGTCGCCTTCGCGACCGTCGGCGAGGCTGCCGCCGTGCCGGCGACGGACTGGGATGGCGACGGCGCAGCCGTGCCCCCGCACGCGGCGACGAACGCGACGACGAGCGTGATTGCGAGCTGGCGCATGTGTTGACCCTCCACCCTTATTGCTCGCGTCGCAGCCAGGGCGCGACGCGGCCTTCGACGAACTGCACGAAGCCCATGAGAGCGATGCCGATGACGGCGACGACGATGACCGGCACGAACATGCGGTCGATCCGGAACGTGTTCTGGTACACGATGATCAGGTAGCCCAGACCGGCCAGTCCGATCAGGAACTCCGCGACGATCATTCCGATGAGGCCGCGGCCGATGGCGAGCCGCACGCCGGCCAGGATGAACGGCAGCGCCGCGGGGACCACCACGTCCTTCCAGAGTCGCCGCTCGCTCGACGAGAACGCGCGGGCCACCTCGAGCAAGGCAGGATCCACATTGCGGACCCCTTGCTGTGTGTTGATGAGGATCGGGAAGACGCCGAACAGCGCGACCGTCGCGATCCGCGGCAGGTCACCTGAATATCCGAGCGTGAGGGCGACGACCGGGATGAGGGCGACGGCCGGGATCGAGTAGAGGGCGCTGACCCAGGGGTCGATGACGTTGTAGATGACGCGCGCGCGGCCGGAGGCGATACCGAGAGCGAGCCCGACCAGGAGCGCGATCGCCATTCCGCCGGCGTACACGCGGAGGCTCTGCCCGAGCGCGAGCTGGAGCTCACCGTTCTCGATCAGCACGGGGAACGCGGCCAGGATCGCGCTCGGTGGTTTGAGGATCGCCGGGTTCAGCGCCGGGCCGAAGAATTCCCAGATCAGGAGCACGCTGACGACCGACGCGGCTCGGATCGCGAGGTCTGATCCACCGGGAAGGGCCCGTCCTCGCGGCCGCGCTGGGGCACTCGCCTGTGCGGCGGCCTTCAGGTTCAAGCGGCCTCCTTTCGCAACAGCCGCCAGCAGCGGTCGCGGAGCTCGACGAAGCGACGATCCGCGATCACGGACGCGACGGTGCGCGGGCGCGGGATGTCGACCGCGAGGATCTCGCGCACACGCGCCGGTCGCGCCGAGAGCACCACGACGCGATCGCCGAGCGCGATCGCCTCCTCGATCGAATGTGTGATGAAGACCATCGTGCGTGGTCGCGCCTGATAGATTCGCAGCAGCTCGTCCTGCAGCACTTCGCGCGTGAGCGCATCGAGCGAGCCGAATGGCTCGTCCATGAGCAGCACCTCGGGCTCGACGGCGAGCGCCCGGGCCAGGCCGACGCGCTGCTGCATGCCGCCGGAGAGCGCATACGGGTACGCTTCCTCGAATCCGCGCAGGCCGACCAGCTCGATGTACCGCTCGACGCGCTCGGCGATCGTCGCCCTCGGCGCGCCGGCGAGCTCCAGGCCATACGCGACGTTCTCACGCACCCGCTTCCACGGCATCAGTCCGAAGTGCTGGAACACCATGGCGACGTTCCGGCGCGGCGCTGTCACCGCCACCCCGTCGATCACGATCTGCCCGCCGCTGAGCCGCGCCAGGCCATGCATGCATCGGAGCAGGGTCGTCTTCCCGCACCCCGACGGGCCGAGGATGCACACGGCCTCGCCGTCGCGGACCGCCAGGTCGAGCCCTTCGAAGACGGTCAGGCTCCCCGAGGTGAAGGTCTTCGTCGCGCCTTCGACGGAGAGGCGAGTCCCGTTCGTGCTCACGCGATCCTCCGTCCGGCCGCCGCGGGGGCCGCCGTCGAGCCGCGAACGACGAGCGTCGTGTCGAGGAGCACCTGACGGCGGGCGATCGGCTCGTTCTCGAGGACCGCCATGAGCATGTTGGCCGCGATCTTCCCCATCTCGCGCTGCGGCACGCGAACGGTCGTCAACGGCGGATCGATGAGGCCGACCAGTGGGATGTCGTTGATGCCCACCAGAGATAGATCCCGCGGCACGCGCAGGCCGGCCTCCCGTGCGGCTCGGAGCGCGCCGAGAACGAGCAGGTCGTTCGCCGCGAAGATCGCCGTGGGCGACGCACGCAGGAGTCGTGTGGCCGCCGCGTGACCCGTTACCTCCGCGTAGGCCTCCGCTTCGGCGAGAAGCGCGCCGTGCGTCGGCAGTCCGCGGACCTTCATCGCGTGGCGGTAGCCCGCGGCACGCTCCGCACCGGTGGTCGTGCAGAGAGGTCCCGCGATGTGCGCGATCCGCCGGTGACCGAGGCTCACGAGATGCGCGATCACGGCCTCGGCGGCGCGCTCGTTGTCGACCTCGACCGCAAGATCCGCCGCGACACGCGAGCCGCGGTTCACGAGCACGAAAGGAAAGCGCTCGCGACGGAGCGCGGCGACGGTCGCGTCGGCCATGCGGCTGGTGGCGATGAGGAGGCCGTCGGCCTGACGCTCGCGCAGGACGCGTAGGGAGGCTGTCTCGCGCTCCGGCACGTCGTCGGTGTTGCACAGCACCAGCTCGTAGCCCCGCTGGCGCGCGGCCTCTTCGGCTCCGCGGATGATCGGAGGGAAGAAGGGATTGGTGATGTCGGGCACGAGCATGCCTAAGGTGTTCGAGCGCCGGAGCCGCAGGCCGCGCGCGATCGCCGACGGTCGATATTCGAGGCGCTCCACCGCAGCCATCACCCTGCGGCGTGTTTCGGGTCGGACCGGCAGATCGGCGCGGTGCAGCGCGCGCGACACCGTCGACGGGTGCACGCCCGCGAGGCGCGCGACGTCCAGGATCGAGCGCCGTGCGATCGTCATCGATCCTCCCACAGAAAACGTTTGCGGTCGGGCAGACGGAGGCTAGGGCCGGGGTATGGCCGCCGTCAAACCGGCCCACAATCCGCGCGGTGACCCGCCTACCCGGCGCCCTGGAGGCCCGCGGCCTCGAGCTCGTCGGACACAGCGATCTCGGCGGCAGGGGCGACGGCATGCAGATCATGCGGAGCGGCGACGTGGTCTACGTCGGGCACATGGGCGATTTCGGCGTCGGTACCAGCGTCGTCGACGTGTCGAACCCGGCGCACCCGCGCGTCCTGCGGCAGATCCCGGTCCCGCGCGGAACGCACTCGCACAAGGTGCAGCTCGCGGGCGATCTGCTGCTCGCGAACCACGAGCAATATCCCTACCGCGTCGGCGTGCCGGAGAGCAGCGGTCTGGTCGTCTACGACGTCTCGCAGGCGACAGCGCCAAAGCGGATCGGCTTCCTCTCGATCGACGGACTCGGCGTACATCGCATCTGGTGGGCGGGCGGCAGATACGCCTACATGTCCGCGCGCGAGAACGGTATCCGCAACCGTTTCCTCATCGTCGTCGACCTCGCCGATCCGACGAGGCCACGACTCGCGTCGCGCTGGTGGTGGCCGGGCCAGGCGGAGCGGGACAGCGTGGCCCTGCCCGGCGACAACGACATCGGAGCGCATCACGTGATCGTCCAAGGTGACCGCGCGTATGGCGGCTACTTCGACAAGGGCGTCGTCGTCTACGCGATCCGGAAGGACGGATCGCTGGACCTCATCTCGTCGCTGTCCTGGCCGGAGGGCGGCCACTCCCACACCCATACCGCGCTCCCGCTCGGCAGCCGCTCGCTGCTGGCCGTGACCGATGAGGCCATCGAACCGAATTGCGACGGAGCGCCGAAGAACGTTCATCTCGTCGATATCTCCGACGAGCGCCATCCCCGCGAGATCTCACGGTTCCCGGTCCCGGTCGGGGACTACTGCGGTCGTGGGCTGCGCTTCGGGCCGCACAACGTCCACGAGAATCGCCCGGGAACGTTCCAGAGCGATCGCATCGTGTACGTCACGTATTTCAATGCCGGGCTGCGGGTGTACGACACGAGCGACCCGCTGCAGGTCAGGGAGATCGCGTGCTATGTACCGGAAGCGCCGCCGGGTCAGCCGGCGATCCAATTCAACGATGTTCTCGTGACCTCGGATCGGCTCGTATTCGTCACCGACCGCGTTCGCGGCGGTCTCTACATCCTTCGGCACGTCTAGCATCCACTCGTGGCGCGCATCAGCTACGTCGACGAGACGACGCTCGCGGATCCGGAGCTCGTCCGTTACCTCGCGGACGCGCGGCGGATCGGGACGCCGCGGCCAGAGACGCAGTCGATACGGTCGCACGTTCCCGCCGTGGCGAAGGCGTTCATGCGGGCTTGGGAGCGCATCTTCCGGAACGGCATCCTCGAGCACGCGTTGAAGGAGCTCTGCCGCGTCTACGTCTCGAAAACGATCGAGTGTGAGTACTGAGGCTCGCAGCGCTCCCTCCGTGGGAGGGATCAGGGCCTGACCGAGGGTGACTACGCCGAGCTGCTGAGCTTCGAGACCTCGCGGCGGTTCACGCCCCGCCAGAAGGCAGCCCTCCTCTACACCAGCATGCTGGTTTGGGATCCCGAGGGGGCGGACGACACGGTGTGGGCGAAGCTGCGCGAGCATTTCAGCGAGGCGCAGATCGTCGAGCTTGGATCGTTCATCGCGGTGACCTTCGGTCAGCAGCGCGTCATCAAGACCTGGCAGGTCGGCCACCACGAGCTCCCCGGCGAGCCTGGCGCCGGTCTCGCCGCGAGAACGGCGCGCTGATGGCGCGCCTCGCCGGCCGCACCGGTGACGAGATCCGTGCCCTTCAGCCCGCGGCGCGCGAGGTGTGGGCGGACATCGAATCGACCGTGCTGCGATCGGGCATCGCCGATCAAGCGCTGAAGGAGCTGTGCTTCCGCTTCCTCGCGGGCGACCCTGACGTCGGCGGATCCGAGCGAGCCTCGGAGCGCGAGCGCGTCGCGCTCGAGTGGTCGTACGCGATCGCGATCGACTCCGGCAAGGCGGACGACGCCCTCTGGTCGCGACTGAATGCGCTGTTCAGCGAGCCGGAGCTCGTCGACCTCGGCTGCGCGATCGGCTTCGAGCTCGGGCGTCAGCACTGGCGCCGGAGCGTGGGGCTGCCCGGCCGCGGTCCGTAGCCGACCTGACCTAGGCGGTCCTCATCGCCGCCGCGCTCGTCGCGGCTGGCGGCGCGGTCGAGCCGCGCACCACGAGCTCCGTTTCCAGCACGATCCGGCGGCGCGCGAGGGATCTGCCCTCCAGGTGGTCGATCAGGAGGCTGGCCGCCAGCACGCCCATCTCCTCCTGCGGCAGATGGACCGTCGTGAGCGGAGGGTCGAAGAGCGCCGACTGAGGGATGTCGTTGAAGCCGACCACCGAGAGATCGACCGGGACGGCGAGCCCCGCCTCACGCGCGGCGCGGATCGCACCGAGGGCGATGAGGTCGTTCGCGCCGAATATCGCGGTCGGTGGTTCGCCGCCCAGCAGGAGGCGACGTGCGGCGCGATACCCGCTTGGCTCCGAGAAGGAGTCGGCGACGGCGACGAGCGCCTCGTCGTGGGCGAGATGGTGTCGACGCAGCGCGGCCCGCGCGGCAATGAGGCGCTCCTGTCCGGTCGTCGTGGACTGCGGCGCCGCGATCAGCCCGATGCGGCGATGGCCGAGCTCGATCAGGTGCTCGAGCGCCGCTGTGACACCGAGCCGATTGTCCGGTGCCACGGCGGGATCGTCGCTCGCGCGAGAGGCGCTGTTGAGGAGCACGAACGGGAACTTTTCGCGGCGGAGCTCGGCGATCGTGGAGTCCGCCGTGGAGCTCGACGCGATGAGGAGCCCGTCCACGCGCCACTCGCGCAGGACGCGCAGATAGCTGGCCTCGCGCTCGAAGGAGTCATCCGTGTTGCACAGGATGAGGTGATAGCCGCGCGCGTAGGCGGCCCCCTCGACGCCCTTGATGATCGAGGGAAAGACCGGATTCGTGATGTCGGGCACGAGCATTCCGAGGGTGAAGGTCCGTCGTAGCCGCAGACCGCGTGCGAGGGCCGACGGACGGTATCCAAGGCGCGTCGCCGCCGCGATGACCCGCTCGCGCGTCTCCGGCAGGAGGCTGAGCTCGACACGGCCGTTGAGGACGCGCGAGACGGTCGATGGATGCACGTTCGCAGCGCGCGCGACATCGGTGATCGTGACCCGCTTTGCCGCCAAGCCGTCCCCCCGCCTCGGAAATCGATTGTTTTCGACTATACGCCGGACGGCGGCGGCTGGATGTGTGCCTAGCCGTGGATCTCCTTGCGCAGCCGCTCGGGTGACAGCACGTCGACATGGCGACGGGCGACGCGGATGAGGCCGCGGTGCTCGAAATCGGCGAGGACCTTGTTGACCGTCACGCGTGTAGAGCCGACCGCGGCCGCGATCTCGTCCTGGGTGAGCGTGAGCGCGTGCGGGTCGGGCTGCCCATCGCCGGAATCCAGGATGTATTTCGCCAGGCGGCTCGGGACGTCCAGGAGCATCACGTCCTCCAGGGCCTGGGTCAGCTTCTCCACCCGCGCCTCGAACATCTCGAAGGCCCGATACAGGATCCGCGGGTTGCGCTCGAGCATCCGGCTGCAGGTCTCGCCGAGCAGCTGGATCGTGGTCGCAGCCGTTGTCGCGATCGCCGTCGTCGGCCGTGGTCGTCCGAAGACCGCCGACTGACCGAGAACACCTCCTCGCTCGAGGACCCAGAGGAGCACCTCGCGGCCCTCGACGTCCTCCCGCACTAGCTTCACCGCCCCCTCGACGACGATGTGGAGGTCGCGCGCGGGATCGCCGCGGTGGTAGATCACTTCATCTCGTTCGAAACGGCGCAGCTTCGCCTGCGCGAGCAGCTCGGTGAGCTGCGCGTCGGTGAGCTCGTTCACCGGGAGGACATCCGCGAGGCTACGCGCGACGGCGATCAGCTCCATGCGACGCTCAGGCTACGCCGCCCGGCAAGGGAGTTAGCCGCCCACGGCCGGCTGGCGGCCGAAGGTCATCGCGTCGGCCATCCTTTCGTTCGCGTGGTGATCCCACGGCACCGCGACGAGCGCCGGGCCGCCCAGATCCAGCGCCCGGCGAAGGGTGGGCAACAGGTCGTTCGCGCTCTCGACCGCGTAGCCGGCGACGCCGAAGGCCCGCGCAAGCTGCACGAAGTCGGGGTTGCCGAATTCGGTGGCGAAGACGCGCCCGAACTGCCGCTTCTCGTTCACCTCGATCACGCCGAGCCGCTCGTCGACGAGCACGACGGTCACGATCGCGGCGCCCAGACGCTTGGCGGTCTCGAGCTCCTGCACGTTCATCAGGAAACCGCCGTCGCCGCTGAACGCGACGACCTTGCGGTCGGGATGCACCAGCTTCGCGGCGATCGCACCTGGCAACGCGATGCCCATCGACGCGAGACCGTTGGAGATCACGACCGTGTTCGGGCGCTCCGTCGGGAACAGGCGGGCGAGCCACACCTTGTGCGCACCGACATCGCTCACGATGATGTCGTCCGGACCCAAAGCCTCGCGCAAGTCGGCGATCACGAGATCGGGCGGTAGCGCGCGACCGGCCGAGGGACCCCGCGCGGCGGGGGATCCCGTCCCGACGAGGGACGAGGTGCGCCGCGTTGAGAGGGTCTCGGCCGGTCGCGCCTGCACGGCCGAGCTGAGCGCCGCGAGCGATTCATCGAGCTCGCCGATGACCTCGATCGACGGCTGGTAATGCCCGTCGAGCTCCGCGGCGGTGCTGTCGATATGCACGACGGTCTTGTCTCGCTCGGGGTTCCACAGGACCGGCGCCCACTCGACGAGGTCGTAGCCGATCGCGATCACCACGTCGGCGTCGGCGAGCACCTTCACGTTCGCGAGATCCGCGCCGGGCCGCTGCAAGCCGACCGGTGGCAGCGAGTGCTGTCCAAATGGATCGAGGACACCCTTGGCCATGTACGTATGCGTCGCCCAGATACGGCTGCGCTGCACGAAGCGACGCAGCGCCTCGACGGCGGGATGCCCGACCGCCTGCCGGCGCGTGACGCCGTTGCCCGCGAGGATCACCGGCGATCTGGCCCCCTTGATGATCTCCGCGGCGCGATCGATCGCCTCTTGCTGCGCCTTCGGATACGAGGTGCGGCGTACCTCGAGGGGCGCTGAGCGCACCTCCTCCTTCGCCACGTCCTCGGGCAGCTCGATGTGCGTCGCGCCGGGCTTCTCGATGCGCGCGAGGCGAAACGCCTTTCGAACGACCTCGGGAACGGATTCCGGCACCGCGACGCGCGTGCTCCACTTGGTGACCGGCGTGAACATCTGCACGACGTCGATGTACTGATGCGACTCGAGGTGGACGCGCTCGAGCCCCGCCTGCCCCGTGATCGCGACCAGTGGTGCTCGATCGAGCTGCGCGTCCGCGACCCCGGTCAACAGGTTCGTCGCCCCGGGCCCGAGTGTCGCGAGGCAAACGCCCGGGAACGACGAGAGGCGTCCGTACACGTCGGCCATGAACGCGGCGGCCTGCTCGTGACGGGTGAGGACGAACTGGATCTTGTCGCTGTCCTCGAGCGCCGCATTGAGGTCCAGCGTCTCCTCGCCGGGGATGCCGAAGACGTAGCGCACGCCCTCGTTCTCGAGGCAGCGAACGAGAAGCTGCGCGACGTTCATCTGGGGAACCGGTCTATTGTGCGCCGCCCTCGCTCGCCGCGGAAGACTGTTCTTCGCACCACGCTCGCCGCATCATGCGCGGCCCGTGGACGATATGCGCGACCGCCTCACCCACGTCATCTGGATAGGCGGTGGTCCACAGGCCGGCAAGACGACCCTCTCGCGGCTGCTCGCCGGCAAGTGGGATCTCAGGATCTACAACCTCGATTGGCACGCGGTGCGCGACTGGCGCGCCACCGGGCACGTCGCGGCGTTCAAGCGCCTCTCCATGGATGAGCGGTGGGCGCTGCCCACCGCGGACGAGCTCCTCACGCGATCGATCGCGATCTGGGAGGAGGGCTTCGCCTTCGTCCTCGCGGATCTCCTGGCGCTCCCCCGGTCGCGCACGATCATCGCCGAGGGCCCCGGGGCTTTCCCGTGGTGCGTCGCGCCGATCATCCGCTCGCCGCAGCAAGCGATCTTCCTGGTGCCCACGCCCGAGGTGCGCTGGCGCAACGCCGAGCGTCGCTGGGGACCCGGGCAACCACACCGCTGGGACGACACGCTCACGGATCGCGCACGCGCGATCGCGAACGTGAGGCGTCGCGACGCGCTGCTCGATGAGAGGATCACCACGTCGTGCGCCGACCTCGGCCTTCGGTGCGAGACGGTGGATGGGTCGCGCGACATCGACGCGAGTCTGGAGCTGCTCGAGGACCACTTCCGGCGGCACCTGCCGGCCGTGCCCAACGTCTAGGTCATCACTCGCTCGGCGGTCGCTGTGGCTGCGCGTCCCTGGCCGGACCGACCCAGATCGTCTGCACGTTGGTGAACTCGCGGATGCCGAACGCGGAGAGCTCGCGGCCGTAGCCGCTGCGCTTGACGCCACCGAACGGCAGGCGCGGGTCCGATGCGACCATCCCGTTGACGAAGACCGCGCCCGACTCGATCTTCCGCGCGAGCGCCTCACCGAGCTTCAGGTCGCGCGTCCACAGGCTGGCGCCGAGACCGTAGGCGGAATCGTTCGCGACGCGCACGGCGTCGTCGGCGTCACGGACGCGGAGCACCGCGGCAACCGGTCCGAAGGTCTCTTCCTTGAAGACGGGCATGTCCTCGGTCACGTCGGCGAGCACCGTCGGCTGGTAATACCAGCCCTTCCCAGCGCCGCGCTCGCCGCCGGTGACCACGCGCGCCCCCATCCGAACGGACTCGCGCACCTGGCGCTCGAGCGCATCGCGCAGGTCGGCGCGCGCCAGCGGCCCGATCTGCGTCGCCGGGTCGAGCGGGTCGCCGATGCGCAGCGCCTCGACCTCGGCGGCGAATCGCTTCTCGAAGTCCGGCGCGACGCGCTCCACCGCGATGAACCGCTTCGCGGCGATGCACGACTGGCCGGTGTTCTGGTTGCGCGCGCGGGCTCCGACCGTCGCGGCAGCGCCGAGGTCGGCGTCCGCGAGGACGATGAACGGGTCCGAGCCACCGAGCTCGAGCACGCTCTTCTTCAGCGCGCGACCCGCCAGCTCCGCGATCCGCGAGCCGGTGTCGGAGCTGCCGGTGAGGGTGACGGCGCGGATGCGCGGGTCGGCGATGAGCGGCTCGACCTGCGCTCCGGCGAGGAGCACGGTGCGCAACAGGCCCTCGGGAAAGCCCGCGTCGCGAATGACCTCCTCGATGGCGAGCGCGCACTGCGGCACGTTCGACGCGTGCTTCAGCACCGCTGCGTTGCCGGCCATGAGCGCCGGCGCGCCGAAGCGGATGACCTGCCAGAACGGGAAGTTCCAGGGCATGACCGCGAGGACGATCCCGAGCGGCTCGAAGGCGACGAGGCTGCGCTGCGCGTTCGTCTCGATGACTTCGTCCGCCAGGTAGCGCGCGGCGTTGTCGGCGTAGTGCTCGCAGCCCAGGGCGCACTTCTCGATCTCCGCCTTCGCCTCGGCGATCGGCTTCCCCATCTCGATCGTGATGAGGCGGCCGTAGCGGTCGGCGCGCTCGCGCAGCAGAGCGGCGAGGCGGCGCATCGGCGTCGCGCGCTGGGCGATGGACCGCTCCCGCCATGCGCTGAACGCGTCCTGGGCCTCGTCGAGAGCCCGCTCCACCTGCTCGGGCGTGAAGGGATCGAACCGCGCCAGGACCTCCTCTGTCGCGGGGTTGACGCTGGTGATGGGCGAAAGTGTCGTGCTCATCAGCTCACGTTGCTCTTCAGAAAGGGGAGGATCTTGCTCCACCCGTCCCTGGCGTCGTTGGGGCGGTAGGCGTCTCGCCGCTGCTCGTTCAGGAACGCGTGGTCCGCCTCCGGATAGATGTGCTTCGTGAACGGCACGCCCGCTTCCTTCGCCGCTTTCGCCAGGCTCGCGATGGCGTCGGCGTTCGCGGAGTCGTCCCTGCCGCCGAAGATGCCGAGCAGCGGGATACCGCGCATCGGCTTCAGGTCGGGGACGCGCTGGCCCACACCGTAGCAATCGACGACCGCGGCGACCTTGTCGGGAGCCACGCTCCCGACGAGGATCGCGAGGAACCCACCCATGCAGAACCCGATCGCCCCGACCTTCTTGCTCGTGACCGCGGGATTCTGGCTGAGGTACTCGGCCGCGCCCTTCGCATCCTTCGCGGCGGTGTTGGCCTGGAAGAACTCCATCATCAGCTTCTGCGCGTTGCTCGGCTCACCGATCTTCGCGCCCTTGCCGTGATAGAAGTCGGGCGCGAGCGCGACGAAGCCCTCTCGAGCGAACATGTCGGCGACGCCCTTCACCTGGTCGTTGAGTCCCCACCACTCCTGGATGACGACCACACCCGGTCCCTTGCCGGCGGAAGGTGTCGCGAGGTAGCCCGCGGCGGTGCCGCCGTTCGCGGGGAACGTCACCATCTGACCGGGCATTTACGTCCTCCCCACAACACGATTCCGCAGCACGCCTATTCCGTCGATCTCCACCTCGACCACGTCGCCTGGCTTCATGAACTCGGGCGGCTTGCGTGCGAAGCCCACCCCCTCGGGCGTGCCGGTGATCATGATGTCACCGGGCTGGAGTTGGCAGCCTGCCGAGAACTCGCTGATCAGGCGTGGGATCTTGAAGACCATGAAGCGGGTGTTCGAGTCCTGTTTCGTCACACCATTCACGCGCGTCCGCACGCGCAACGCCGAGGGATCCAGCTCGTCGGCGGTCACGATCCAGGGGCCCATCGGTAGATGGGTATCGAAGTTCTTTCCCTTGAACCACTGGCCCCCGTGGCGTCGCTGCACATCGCGTACCGAGACGTCGTTCGCGCACGTGTAACCGAAGACGTGGTCCATCGCGCGGTCCTCTGCGATGTCACGCCCGGGACGCCCGACGACGACGGCCAGCTCGACCTCCCAGTCGAGCTGTTCGGAATGCGGCTCGGGGAACTGCACCGCGGAGTCCGGGCCCGTCACCGTCGCCGGATTCTTGGAGAAGAGCGCCGGATGCTCGGGGATCTCCAGCTGGCCCGGCGCTCCCTGCGCGGCGCGAAGGTTCGCGCTCTCTTGGAAGTGTTCGGAGTAGTTCCAGCCGACGCAGAAGACGTTCCGGCGGGGCAACGGGATCGGCGCGAGAAGAGTCGCCGTCGACGGATCGACACCGCCACGGGCGCGCTGTGCCGCGTCTCCAATGCCCTTGCGGAATCCCTCGAACTGCTCGATCACCCGCAACATGTCGATCGGCCCGCCGGGTACGAGATCGCGGATCGCCACGATCGTCCCGTCCGACACGAATGTTCCGGCGCGCGGACCGTCGTCGGACAGAAAAGTGAGAAGTCGCATGCCCAGAGCCTACGGGTTGCGATCGTGTCCGTGCAGAACGCGCCGCGCGCGGTCGACGACCGGCGCGTCGAGCATCTGACCGTCGAGCGCAACGGCTCCGACGCCGCGCCGGATTCCGTCTTCATACGCCGCGACGACGCGACGGGCGTGCTCGATCTCGTCCGGCGCCGCGCTGAAGACCTCGTTCACGATGTCGACCTGCGCCGGATGGACCAGCGTCTTGCCTGCGAATCCGAGACGGCGGCCGCGCAGGCTGTCGGCGCGCAGGCCGGCGGCGTCGCTCAGGTCCGGAAAGATGCCGTCGAATGACAGGCGGTGCGCGGCGGCAGCGGCGACGACGGTGGCGGAGCGCGCATAGAGCAGATCGAGGGCCTCGCCCTCTCGCGTCGTGGGTAATCCCAGATCGAGCGCGAAGTCTTCGGATCCGAACGCCAGGCCCAGCACGCGGTCCGCGGCGCGCGCGATGCGTGGCGCTTCGACGAGCGCGGCGGCACTCTCGATCGAGGGGATGATCCGGACCGCACCCGTGGCGAGCTTCGCGTCACGCTCGCGCGCGTCGAGCTCACCCGCGAGCCATTCGATCTCGTCCGCGCGACCGACCTTCGGCGACATGAGCCCATCGATGCCGACCCGCACGATCGCGTCGAGATCGGCGGCGCCGTCGTCGCTGAGGGCGCGCCGGATGCGGACGTAGCGCAGCGGGCCGACGCCGCCCTGGGAAGGGCGACCCAGGGCGTCGGCGACGATCCGGCGCGCCTCGTGCTTCGACGCCGTGGGGACGCCGTCCTCGAGGTCGAGGATCGCGACGTCGAGCGGGCCGGCGCGAAACTCGCCAAGGCCGAGCGCGCGCTGGACCATCCGCTCGCGGTGACCCGGCACGAACATCAGCGAGCGCATCGGGCGCAGCTCGTTCATCAGTACGAGCGGGGCATGCCGAGAACGTTCTGCCCCAGATAGGCCAGCACGAGGTTGTTGCTGACCGGCGCGGTGAGCAACAGCCTCGTTTCGCGGAACTTGCGCTCGACGTCGAACTCGCGCGCGAAACCGTATCCGCCGTAGGCGTCCATCGCCGCGTTCGCCGCCTCCCACGCGGCCTGCGAAGCGAGGAGCTTCGCCATGTTCGCCTCGGCACCGCACCTGCGATCGCCGTCGAAGAGCCACGCGGCCTTGTCGCGCATGAGGCCCGCGGCCTCGAGCCGGGCGTGCGCCTGGGCCACCGGGAACTGCACGCCCTGGTTCGCGCCGACCGGCCGTCCGAAGACGACGCGCTCGGACGCGTACCTCGCCGCGCGCTGGACGAACCAGCGGCCGTCGCCGAGCGACTCCGACGCGATCAGGATCCGCTCCGCGTTCCAGCTGTCGAGGATGTGACGAAAGCCCTGGCCCTCCGCTCCGACGAGGTCGCCCGCGGGCACCTCGAGCTCGTCGATGAAGAGCTCGGTGGTGTGGTGGTTGAACATCGTGTCGATCGGACGTACCACGATGCGCTTGCGCTCGATCGCGCCCCTCAGATCCACGATGAAGACGGAGAGCCCTTGCGTCTTGTCGGTAAGGTCGTCGTAGGGCGTCGTCCTTGCGAGCAACAGCAGGAGATCCGAGTACTGCGCGCGCGAGATGAAGATCTTCTTTCCGCTGATCACCCAGCGGTCTCCGCGGCGGACCGCGGTCGTCTTGATGCGCGTCGTTTCGGATCCCGCCTCGGGCTCGGTCACACCGAAGGCCTGAAGCCGCAGCTCGCCCGTCGCGAGCCGAGGGAGGTAGCGGCGCTTCTGGTCCGCGCTGCCGTGACGCAGGACCGTGCCCATCGTGTACATCTGCGCGTGCGCGACGGCCGCATTGCCGCCGGAGCCGTTGATCTCCTCGATGATGAGCGCGGCCTCGGACAGGCCCAGCCCCGCGCCGCCGTACTCCGTCGGTATGAGCACCGCGAGCCAGCCGGCGTCCGTGAGCGCACGGACGAACGCGTCGGGGTACTCGCCCTTGCGGTCCAGGTCGCGCCAGTACTCGTTCGGGAACTGCGCGCAGAGAGAGCGCACCGCCGAGCGGATCGACTCCTGCTCGTCGGTCCGACCGAAGTCCACGCTATTCGCGCGGCTCGGGGAAATGCGGCTTCGGCGCGTTCGCTCGGGTCGGGATCATGAACGTCCGTGTGGCGATGAGGACGACCGTGCCGTCCTGCTTGATCCCGCGCTGGCGGACCGTGACGACGCCCCACCCTGGACGCGAGCGCGACACGCGCGCCTCGAGAACCTCGGTATCGGCGTAGAGCGTGTCGCCTTCGAACAACGGATGCGGCAGCGTGACCTCACCGACCCCGAGCGCGAATCCCCACCGGCTCGTCTGCGCGACCATGAGCCCGGCGACCGTCGCGAGCGTGAGGAAGCTGTTCACCAGCGGACGCTTGAACTCGGTCTGCGCCGCGTAATGCGCGTTGACGTGGATCTCGTTCGCGTTGTTCGTGAGGAGCGAGAACTGGATGTTGTCGGCCTGGGTGATCGTGCGACCGATCGATGAGCGGAACGTCGCCCCGACGGTAAGATCCTCGAAGAAGGGGCCGTCCACGCGGGCGATAGTGCCACGGAGCGCGTGCTAGGCGACGTACGCCAGCGCGTCCTCCGCGAGGCCGAGAAGGGTCGGACGGATCGTGCGGACGCCGGCGTGAACCTCACGGTGGCAGGTCGCACAAAGCATCACGCACTTCTCGAACTCCGCGACGACCCTTTCCCAGCTGCGGGGTATGCCGTCCTGACCGATACCAAACCTCTTGTCGGTCGCATCGGTGTGATGGAAGTCGAAGATCGCCGACGGCCCCGAAGCGTCGCACTTGAAGCACCGACCACCCATGTGATCCACCGCGCAGACCTTGAGCCTCCGACGGTATTCGATGACGGCGCCGCCCTTGCTCGCCAGGTCGTCGGCCGCATGACGGAGGCGGTGGCAGTTCGCGCAGAGCATGTCACACTTCTCGGCCTCCACGAGCAGCTCGTCCCATCCGCCGCTGAACGTGCCGATGCCGAACCGTTTCGATGTCGCGTCGCGGTGATGAAAGTCGAATGCTGCGGGCGGACCGACGTACGCACAGTCGAGACAACGGCCGCCTCGCGTCGCGACGAGCTGCGTCTTCAGTTGACGACGGCGCTTCTTCTGATAGCGGTAGGTCTTCTCGCTGCGACGCTTCCGCCGGTGATCGATCAGCTCCTCGGCAGTTAATGCGCCTGGTGGTCGCCGCGAAGTGTTGTGGATCCCGAACGGTGAGCACTCGAGGCAGAACCGTCGCCTGTAGAGAGAGCGCACCCTCCCATCAATCACCTGTCTTGCCGCGAAGGTCGTGCGGCACGCCTCGCAGCGCAGCTGCTTCGTCGGCCGTGATGCGACAGCACGCGGGCTGCGCCGCGGCCGGAACGGTAGACAGTCGAGACACTGCTTTCGGCGACTGAGGTGACGCTCTCGACCCAGGATCGTCGCCCGGTCTGAGAAAGATCGTCCACAGGTTTCGCATATCAGCAGCATCTTAGAACATTAGTTCTATCACGGAGGCGTGTCAAATCGGATGACCTCGGAACAGGATCGATCCGGGCGAACCCGGACAGGCTCCGCGCCGCTGCTCCCTGGGGAGGATTCGAACCTCCGACCTGGCGGTTACACAGAACCCCGCGGTTTCCCGCGGGCGTGGACTATCTCTTCGCCATAGCCCTGCAGGCCTTAGGCGCCGGGCGCATAGTCTCTGAACCTTCCCGGACTTCGTCCGGGCTTGGCTGCGGATTGCCATGGCGACAACACGCCGTAGGTTCCCCGCAATTCACCCAGTAACACCCATGAGTTTCCCCAAAGGGCTGCCCTTGACCACGGAGCCGCTCGCTCTACCACTGAGCTACCAGGGAGTAAGTGCTGGCGCGATTCTAGGCCATCGAGACCGGCGCGAACAGCGCGGTCGTGCGCACGACTGGCGACGCATCTAGCGTATCGGTGAGGTGACCGCGACCGCCGTCGCCGC
>Ga0114129_10001157_pt1 | contig 34946 bp, 28 predicted proteins | sample RhiMetdeltSRZDD1_FD_80071 | JGI IMG/M metagenome (GOLD analysis project Ga0114129, IMG submission 80071) | Populus rhizosphere microbial communities from Tennessee, USA - Rhizosphere MetaG P. deltoides SRZDD1 (version 2) (version 2) | ecosystem: Host-associated > Plants > Roots > Rhizosphere >...
CCCATCCTCGCGGCTCGCGAAGCGGCTCGAGCGGCCGGTGGCGGCATCGTCGAGGAGCGGTTCGTGGTACGTGCCGCGGTCCATCCCATTACTGCCGGCCTCGACCGAGCCGGCCTGCCCGCCATGGCTGGCTATGTGGTGAGCGGCGTGAAGACTGGCGCCCAGCCGGTCCTGGTCTCGCACCTCGACGACCCGGTCCTCGCGGCGTGGCGATTTGGACTTGGGCGTGTGGCGGTGTACACCGCTGACCTCGCGGCGTCATGGTCCACCGGACTGCGTCGCTGGCCTGGATTCAACCCGCTCTGGCTGCAGACCACGCGCTGGCTCAGCCGGCCAGCAGCGGATCGCGGACTGCGGGCATCGATCGCAGAGTGGTCGGACGGCGCGCATCTCGTGGTCGAGGCCGAGACGCCTTCCGGAGAACCCCTCGACCGGGCGGCCATTCGCGCGATAGTCCGTGGACCAAACGGCGAAACACAGGACGTCGCGCTGGCTTCCCGGGCGTCAGGACGTTACGAAGCGCCGTTGGCGACGCCGACGCCGGGACCCTACGTCGCATCGATCAGCGCACGGACGATTGACGGCAGCGCCGAGACGCGCACGCTTCGCGGGTTCTATTGGGCCGCGAACCGCGAGCGGCGCGCGACAGGCGCCGACATGGCGACGCTGACACAGATCGCAAATGCGACGGGCGGACGTCTGCTCGGACCGAGCGACGATCCGTTCGCGGGTCCCAGGCCGCGCGGGTACCGGGAGATTTGGACGCTGCTTGCCACCGCTGCGTTGATGCTGTTCCTGGTCGACGTCGCTCTGCGGCGAGGCTTCAGCTTTCGGCGGAGAGCGGACGGGCTCGAGTCGGGAATCCCGTCAAGGGCGGCGGCGTGAGGCGAACGATCGCATTGATCGTCGCGGTCGCTGGCGCCGTGATCCTCTCGAAGCTGCTCATCGAAAACGTGCTCGGCATCCGGCTCGATGCGCTCGTGGAATCGTGGATGGCTCATGCAGGAACCGGCGGCGCCTTCGCCGTCGTCGCGCTGCTCGCCGCCGATCTGTTCCTGCCGATTCCGTCGAGCCTCATCATGGTGCTGAGCGGCGCAGCCTTCGGCGTGTTGTGGGGCTCCGTGTTCTCGCTCGTTGGATCGATCGGCGGCGAGTGGCTCGGGTTCGAGCTGGTTCGGCGCTACGGCCGACGGGCGTCGTCGAAGATGGTCGGCGACGAGGAGCTCGAGCGGCTGGGCCGCGTGTTCGATCGACATGGCGTGGCAGCGGTCGTGGTGACTCGCGCATTGCCGGTGGTGATGGAAACGATGAGCGTCGTCGCGGGACTCTCTAACATGAATCGCGGTTCGTTCCTGATCGCATCTCTCATCGGGACCACGCCGATCGTCGTGGTTTACGCCTACGCTGGGGCTGTCTCGCGGCAGACCGGGAGCCTCGTCCCGGCGGTCATCATGCTCATCGCCGTCGCTGGCCTGGGATGGATTGTGTATCGCGCGCGAATCGCTCGAGAGGAGATCTGATGAGCCACGTGAGCCCGGAAGCCTACTACGACGCCCTCCGAAGCCTGTTGTGTGAGCTGTTCGGTCACGACTGGCACCTTGGTTACTGGCTGAATGCGTCGACGATCGCCGAAGCCGGTCAGCGGCTCAACGAGGTGATGGCGGCGCGTCTCCCGGCGGCGCCAGGGATGACCGTTCTTGACATCGGGTGCGGCGTCGGAGGCGGAGCATGTTTCATCGCGTCCACCCGCGGTAACCGCGTGGTGGGAGTCAGCAATAGCCGACCTGGCCTCGAGGAAGCGTCGAGATTCGCAAAGGCGCGGCGCGTCGACCACCTCGTCACGTTCGAGTACGGAGAGATGCAGCAGCTGCCGTTTCCCGACGCCTCGTTCGACGCGGTCTGGTCGTGCGAGGCGATTCACAACGTCGCCGACAAGACACCGGCCGTCCGAGAGATCGCGCGTGTCCTGAAGCCGGGAGGCACGGTGGTGCTCGGCGACCTCTTCCTTCTGGAACAGGCGCTCAGCCAGGCTGACGCCGAGCGCCTGCGTCAGTTCAGTTTTCATCTATCCACGGCCAACGACCTGATCGCGCTCCTGCAGGCGAACGGTCTGCGCGTGCACGAGTCGATCGACATCGGTCACCACGTCGGGCCTCAAAGCCCCGAGGCCTCGGCCGAGGTATGCCGCGAGAAACTCCGCGAGACGACTGACCAGACGCTCGAGCGGACGATTCTCGAGCGCACGATGATGGCGACCTCATTTCTCGCTGATCAATTTCGCGGCAGGAAGATCGGGTGGGGCATCTGGGCCGGCAAGAAGATCTGATTCGTAGGCCTCGCGATCACTCGGCGAGTGCGACGGGCCGGTTGTCCCGCTCGGCGAGCAGACGCTGCATGACGTCCCGCCGGAACGAGCCCTCGGCGTTCAGCAGCAATTCGTCCGCAACGCCGGGCGAACCGCCCGGCCACACCGTCTTCCACTTCCTGAGGATGCCAGCGATATCGGATCCCCGCTGGGTGGATGGCGCCAGGAAGTCGCCGGCAAATGTCGAGTAGCCCGGCAACGAACGCATGGACCGGTAGGCGATGAAACGTACGGCATCGTACGGATCGTCGAGCAGAGCCGACAAGTGGGCCGGCATCCAGTCAGTGCCCGACGCCCCCTGCGCCGTCCGCCATCCCATCGCCCACGCCATCAGGGCGCGTTGGCCGGCGTCTCCCTTGATCGACCAGAGCACAGACGCAGCGATGGTTCTCTGCTCGTCGGACAGTTCGGCCGTCTTCGTGCCGTACCAGCGGTCGAGATACGTTGCAGTCCAGCCCAGCGTCTTGTCGAGGTGACAGGCATTGCACGCGTTGGGTCGTCCCGTTTGCACGCTCGTGGTCACGGAAGGATTGCTGATCTGATGGCTTCGCAATGCTTTCAAGAGGCCGTACGACGTGTACGGCATGTGGCAGTTGTAGCAACTGCTTCCTGACGATCCCGCCTGATGCTTCGTGTGAGCCGAAAGGCTCGTGCGGAACTGGCTGTGGCACGACAGGCACGCCTCGTTCGACTCCATCCCCGGCGACACCTGATGCGTCTCCGCCCATGCCGTCGACAACCGTCGATCGCCTGGCTCTTTGTGCATCGAGTGGCAGGAGAAGCAGGTCAAGGTGCGAGCGGCGTTCGGCGCCCGCACATAGCACGGTGAGTCGATCAACCCGTTGTACTCCCGCCCCGAAACGCGGACCATCCCGTCGGACCAGAATGTCCCAGCCAGGAAGGCCTGGTTCTTCGCGGCGAACTCGCGGAACCGCGGCGACTCGCGATCGTTCGAGGGATGCACGAAAAATCGCGTCGCCAGAAGATCCTGTCCGGGTCTGTATGGATGCCCTGCCGCGTTCAACGATTTCTCTTCCTCGTTGCTGGCATAGGTGAACACGCCGTGGCATTGACCGCACACCTGGGAAGCCGCCCTGGGTTCGAGTGTCGCCGGCTGCACCATCGTCGGGTCGCGCAGTCCGGTGAGGTGCGCCCAGTAACGGCGCCACGGGTTTCGATTGACGTCCACGTGATGATTGCCGGGGCCGTGACACGCTTCGCAGGCGATGCCGAACTCGGCGACCGTCGAATCGGCGGTGCGGGCGGTCGGAAGTTCGACCTTCCCCTTGCCGTGCGTGACGTGGCAGTTGATACACATCACGTTCCAGTTGCCCGTCGCCGATGGAGGGCGGTTGACCGGCGGCCTCAGGAACACCATCGTCCGCGGCATCCATCGTCGTTCCGCGACGATGTACGTACCGGGAATCTGTCCGACGACGCGGCCATGCCCCGTGCGATACCAGTAGACCTGCTGATGATGAGAGCCGGTGATCATCACCACTTGACGCGTGATTCGAAACGGCGCGTTGCTGAAGGGATTCCGGTCTGGGTCGTCGAATTCCGCCCAGAACTCGTCCCCGCGCCTCTCGAGCAGCATCGGTTGTCCCTGCACGTCGGCGATTCGGGTGCCGTTGAAATCAGCTTTGACCGTCGCTGGCGTGGCAACCTGGGTCATCGAGCGGTGAAACGATGTGTGCCAGCTGTCGTATTCGGCGGGATGGCACGCGCGGCACGTCGCGGACGACACGTATCCTTCTTCGGAGACTTGAACGGGCCGCCCGGCGGTCTGATACGCGGCGCTCAAGGGCTCGCGCAATCCAACAAGGGCATCGGCGACAACAGCCGCGGCCATGAGCAGACCGCCAATCCACCATGCCTTCGAGGCGCGGCTGGACACACGTGTGACGGCTGCGGATCGTCGAGACATGGAGTTCGTCTAATATACTTCGGTCGGTCCGGCGGCTGACACCACATACCGTGCCCGACGAGTCAGTCGACAACGCGATCTACGTTCAGCGCCACCTTCGTGTGGGATGGTGGTCGTTCTTTCTCTTTGCGACGTTCGGTCTCTTTCTCGAATCACTCCAAGGCTTCAAGATCCGCGCCTATCTCGACGTGTCGAACGAGACGCGACGTCTGATGTGGACGCTCGCACACGCACACGGCGCCCTGCTCGGTCTGGTCAACGTGCTCGCGGGCTTGAGCATCCGAATCATGCCGGAGGTCGGGCTCGCGCACCGGCGGCTCACGTCGGCGGCGCTGCTCGCGGCGACTGTTCTCATTCCAGGCGGATTCTTCCTGGGTGGAGTGGTGTTCTACGGCGGCGACCCGGGCCTCGGTGTGCTGATCCTGCCGATCGGTGCCATCGCATTGCTCGTGGCCGCGTTCCGGCTCGCGCGCGCGGCCGGCACCGTGGCAAGCGCGGGCGAGGCACGGCCCGCTCGCCCCGCCCGTCCATCAAAGCGCTGAACCACGCTCAGTCGCCTGGCATTTTCTTTCGCAGCGTTGCGCGATTGACGCCGAGGAGTCCGGCCGCCTTCAGCTGATTTCCATTCGTGATGGTAAGCGCCTCCTTCACCAGAGTCGTCTCGACGAGATCAACGATTTCGTGGAAGACCGAGTCCGTTTCGCCGGACGAATCAACGAGCCGCTCCTGCAGCGCGGTGCGGACAGCGCGGGCCAGCGCCGATTCGACTTCCTGGCGCGCAGGCAACGGCTCGCCCGCCAGGGTCTGACCGATTTCGTCGGTGGTGATCACATCGCCGCGCGCAAGGATGCAGGCACGCTTGATGACGATTTCGAGCTCGCCCACGTTGCCGGGCCATTCGTGTTCCTGCAGCATGCGGGCGACCGTGTCGTCCACGCCCCGTATCGTCCGATTCAGGTCGGCATTGAACCGCTGGATGAGATGTCGGACCAGAAGCGGAATGTCGTCGGGGCGATCCCGCAGCGGGGGCAGACTCAGCGTGATGACTGCGAGGGCCTGGTACAGCTCGCGGCTGAACGCGCCCGACGCCACCTGACCGCTCAGATCCTGATCCGTTGAAGCGATGACGCGCGCCTGCAGCTTCGAGGACGCCGGGCCGCGCGAGTTGTCGCCCAGCGCGCGCGCGAGCCGCGCCTGCAGCGGCAAAGCCAGCGCTTCCACGCCCGCCAGCTGCACGGTGCCGGTCGCGCGCTCGAACAGCTCGGTCGCGAGCATGGCCTCTGGCACGGCGGTGCAGTCGATTGACACGAACGGGCGGTCGCGGCGCGGGCTGTTGTCGTGGATCGTTGCAATCACGAGCTGCTTGCCGGTGCCGTGCTCGCCCACCACCAGAGCGGGTACGTCGATGGCGGCCAGCCGGCCGATGACCTTGTAGACGTCGCGCATCGCCGCAGTCTCGCCAACGAGCGCCGGCTGCGGCCCCACCTCGACGGCCGGCGCAGCGGTGACGTCGCTCGTCTGCTGCGCCGCCAGCGCCTTCCGGATCACCTCGCGCAGCTCGTCGAGGTCGAGCGGCTTGGTCAGGTAGTCGTACGCGCCCTCACGGATCGCATCGATCGACGTCTGGCTGGTGCCGTAACCGGTCATCATCACGACGTACACGCTCGGAAAGCGGCTGCGGATGTCTCGCAAGGCCTGCAGGCCGTCGACACCCGGCATCCGGATGTCCATCATGATGAGCGTCGGCTGGCGCTCGCCGATGAGCCGCACCGCTTCCTCGGCATTGCTCGCGATGCGGTACAGGTGGCCTTCGAAGCGCAGGAAGTGCTCGAACGCTGTGGCAATCGACTGGTCGTCGTCGACGACGAGGATGTCAGCCATGACTCGGGCTCGCGGGCATCGTGATTCTGGCGCAGGTTCCCTTGGGCTCGGCGGCGAACAGCTCGATGCTGCCGCCATGGCTCTCGACCACGGCCTTCGCGTTCACCAGTCCAAGACCGACGCCGTCCCGCTTCGTGGACACGAAAGGATCGAAGACGCGGGCGCGGATCGCCGGGTCGATGCCGACGCCATCGTCGCACACGTCGAGGACGACGGTCGACCCTCCGCCTCCCGGTCGAGTGGTCACGCGCAGCGTCCCTCCGGTGGTCATCGCATCCGCCGCATTTCCCACGATGTTGATGAGGACCTGCCGGAATCGCTCCGGGTCGATCTCCACCACGGGCAGTGCCTCGACCAGGTGAGCTTCGACCACGATCTTGCGGTACGTCAACTGTGGCGCCAGCTGGCTGAGCACGTCGCGGACCACATCATTCAGAGGCATCGCGCGCCACCGCAGCTCGCCGGGTCGAGCCAGCTCGATCAGGTCCTTGACGACCGTCTCGACCTGCTGAATGTCCCGGAGCACCGCTGCCACCTGCGCCTGCGTCTCGGCGTCGCCGCGCAGACGAGCGCCGACGAGCTGCGTCTGCATTTTGATGGACGACAACGGGTTTCGAATGTCGTGCGCCACGCGCGCCGCCATGAGCCCCGCCAGCGCCAGCTTCTCCGACCGCATCAGCGCCTCGTCGATGGGAGCGGTCACGCGGCGGGTAATCACCTGGCCGAGGATGATCATCACCGCGAGACTGAACCCCGCACCGAGCAGTACGGTCACAACGAGTTGGCGGGTGGCGGCGGCCATTTCGGATGTGTCCGCCACGATTGCCACCAGCGTGTCGGGTCGCGTCGTGAGCCGCCGGTACACGACGAGACACGGCTTCCCGCAATCCATCGTCCGCACCATGGGCGTGCCGGCGGCGCTGGCCATCGCGGTCCGTGTGACGTTGGGGGCTGTCACCGCCGCAATCAGCGGCTGCGTGCTGGGCCCGCGTTCGACCGTGGTCGCCACGATACCGCCGTCGGCGGTGAACGTCATGATGTCGGCGCCGGTGATCGCTTTCGCGCTGCGGAGAATCGCCGCATTGAGCGCAAAGTCGCTTTGACCGACAACAGCAGACGTGTTGAGCACCTGCGTCTCGACGCGCGCCTGCAGCGTGCGCGAGATAGCCGAGACGGCTACCAGGGCAGCGACCGACGTGGCCAGGAGGGCCAGCAGCGCGAACGGGATGGCGATCCGATGATGGAGCCGCAGCCGCCCCTCGCTCATGATGCCGGATTGTCAGAAGCCGACGACGTGGTGGGCGTACGCCTCGCGAATCGAGCGGCTCGTCGCGACGAATTCGCCGGTGACCGGCGCGACCACAGGCGACTCGACGACCACGCGGTGTTTGGCCAGGATGTCCCCGAGCCGCGCGCCGAGAAATTTGTTCTCGCCTTCGTAGAGGTGCGCCGCGTGCTGCAGACCGGCGGGTGTCCGTTCGAACTCGCCGCTCATGCGTTCCAGCACCGGCGCGCGGTTGAAGATGAAGGCCACATACCCGCGAACATCGTCGAGCAGCGCTCCCAGCGGATCGTCGTTCGCCAGCGTGGGACGCGCGCTCGCAGCCTGTTCGTCGGCCGCGTCGCGCAGGCGCCGCGCCTCCTCCACCATCTGCAGCGCCACGGCGCGGTAATTCGGCAGCAGCGGCGTATGGCGCATGAACAGATCGTTGTGGAAGTCGTACGTATAGTTTCGATCGACGATGTGATAGCCGGCCATGATCTTTTCGAGGGCACGCCCGTAGGCGACGAGCGCGGATCGCACCGGCTCGGGAGCGGCTGGCATGGCCGGCGCGCGCCCCGGAACAGAGACGCGATCGAGCGGATAGCCGCGTTCCGGCTGGTTCGGATCCATGAAGGCGGCCGGACTTCCCTGGTACGCGCCAGTGCGGTTCTTGTAGCCGAAGAAGCCGGCTGCAGAAAGACCGACGCCGACGAGCAGCACGGCGAGCGCGATCTTCTCGTTGCGCGCCCGCGTCGCACGCGCGTCGGGCCGGTCTGAAGCCAGCGATCCGTAGAGAAGCACGCACAGTATCAGGATGATCAGCGTGACGATCATCAAGGTCCCCAGATACTGATCGGCGAGCCACACTTCCGCTGCGAGGAGCGCCACCGCGAGGGCGACGGTGCCCTCGCGCAGGCGTCCATCGGCCAGCGGGCGAAGCCCCGGAAACAGCACCGTCCACCCCACAGAGGTAGGCCGGCGCCCCGGCCTCGGCGCGAGCACGTAGCGCGCGGCCAGCACGACGACGGCCACGGGTGTAGCGAAGATGGCGGCCAGCAGCACATGGCAGATGGCGCGCATCGAGTTGATCGACAGGTTGTCGATCAGCTGATCGCCCTGCGTGATGATCGGATACAGCAGCCAGGGGAATACCAGCCACAGCGACGCGAACAACCGCTCGCGCGCATACAGAAAGATTCCGGCGGCGAGGATGAACGCGAGGCCGAACATGCTGAGGTATTCGCCGCCGTCGATGAGGTAGTGCGCGCGGAGATTCGTCTCGGCCACGGCGAGCGCCAGGATGACGACCGCCAGAATGCCCGTGGCTCCGATGAGCCACATCGGCGGCCGCGAAGTCTGGGCGGGCGGCGAAGCCGCCGGTGCCGGCGAGAACCCCGGCATGGCGTTCACGGCCGCGTCCCCAGAACGAGACTGTGCGCATTGGGCGGCGGCAGCTTCCTGATCTCGACGTCGCGAAAACCGATGCCCGTCATCCAGGCGGCCATCTCGGTATTCGCGTGCGCCGAACCGTCGGCGCTCGTCAGCATCATGTTGAGCGCAAATGAGACGGTGAACGGCGGCGTGCGCTTGCTGTCGTCGTCGAAGAACACGTCGCTGACAATCGCCAGGCCGCGCGATTCGAGGGCCTCGAACGTTTTCCGCAGCAGCAGCCGGCACGACTCGGGCGTTTCGCGATGCATCATGCCCGACAGCAGCGCGGCGTCGTAGCCGGCTCCAAACGACGACTTCAGGTAGTCGCCCGGCAGCAGCGTCACCCGATCCGCGACGCCGCTCGCGTTGACGAGCTCGCGCGTCACCTCGAGAACGCCCGGCACATCGAGCACCGTGGCGGCAAGCCCGGGTGTGCGTTTCACGAGCGCCACCGAGTACGTGCCGGGGCCTCCACCGACATCGATGAGCCGCCGGCGGTCGGTCAGATCCGGAAGGTGCGGCAGGATGGAACCGATCCCGTGTGCGCGCTCGTGCATCGCGAGGACGAAGGCGCGGGTTTTGGCCTTGTCGTCGCCGAGAATCGTCTCGGGCGTCATCGGCGGACGGCCTGTTCGCACGAGATCGGCCAGGCGTCCCCACGCCGCATACAGGTCCTCCGCGTATTTGAGCCCGTTCGCGCTGTACGCGGGACGACCAGGAACGAGGAACGCTTCGACGACGGGCGAGTTGCTGTAGCGGCCGTCGGCGGAGGTCAGCAGCCCGACCATCGCGCAGGTTTCGAGCAGAAGCCGCATGGGTGGTTCGGCGCATTGCCGCGCTTGTGCCACCTCTGCTGCCGTTCTCGGACCGTCGGCGAGGGCGCCGAACACATCGAGCTCCGCCGCAGCGAACAGCGCCGACGACGAACGGTACGCCAGCGCAAGCTGCATGATGAGCGACGGATCGGGAAGGCGCGGATTCTCCATGTGAGCCCTCGATCTTCGCTTTCCGCGGGCCGCGATGTCAATTGTCCCGATTGCCTCGAAGTGCATGTTTCAGCTACAGTTACGCCCATTCACACAACACTGATGAATACGCGAGCTCTTTCCGAATTTCTTCGGACGGCTGTTCGCTCTCGCGGAAATGCCAACGCGACGGCGTGGTTCGACGAGGCGCTGGTGCAGGCTGCCGGCGGCAGCGCGGATGCGGTCGCCGCCGCGTATACCACGGCGCGGCGCCTGGGCCGCGCGCTCTTGAACCTGAGTGCCGCCGAGAAAGGGGACGTCGAGCGCCTGCAGTCGGACCTGCAGTTCGATCGCTGGACGCTCGAAGATGCCGGACGGGCGGCGCTCCTGATGGCGTCAGCCGCGGCACATCCCGACGGCTTCTTGCGCGCCGCAACGGAGTGCTACGACCGGGGCGACTCCGCCGAGCAGGAGAGCTGGCTCAAGTCGACGCCCCTGCTGCCCGAACCCGAGCAGCTCCTGCCGATCGTCATCGACGCCTGCCGGACCAACATCCTGCCGCTCTTCGAGGCAGTGGCGTGCGAGAACCCGTTTCCGGCGCGCCATTTTCCCGAGCGGAACTTCAACCAGATGGTCCTGAAGGCACTGTTCAACCAGGTGGCCCTCTCGCGGATCGCCGGATTGGCCGGGCGGCGCAACGCGGACCTCACGCGGATGGCGGCCGACTACGCCAGCGAACGGCGGGCCGCCGGCCGGACGGTGCCGTCCGACATCGGCCTCGCCATGACGGAGACTCCATGAAGATCTTCGATCCGCACGTGCACATGACGTCCCGCACCACCGACGATTACGAGGCGATGGCCGCCGCCGGCATCCTGGCCATCGTGGAGCCGGCGTTCTGGCTCGGCCAGCCCCGCACGTTCGTCGGCAGCTTCATCGACTATTTCAACAGCCTGCTCGGCTGGGAGCGGTTTCGCGCGTCGCAGTTCGGCATCCGGCACTTCTGCACGATCGGCCTCAATCCGAAAGAGGCGAACAACCCGAAGCTGGCGGACGACGTGCTGGCGCTGCTGCCCCGCTACCTCGACAAAGGCGGCGTGGTGGCCGTCGGCGAAATCGGATTCGACGATCAGACCGACGCCGAAGAGGCGTGCTTCGCGAAGCAAATCGAGCTGGCGCGCGCGCACGGCCTGCCGATCCTGATCCACACGCCCCACCGCGACAAGAAGCGCGGGACGATTCGCTCAATCGAGCTGGTGCGATCGATGAAGTTTCCGGAAGAGCGCGTGCTCGTCGATCACAACAACGAGGAAACGCTGCCGATCGTGCTCGAGAGCGCGTGCTGGGCGGGGCATACGATCTACCCGAACACGAAGATGGACGAGCACCGGATGGCCGCACTCGTGAAGAAGTACGGCAGCGATCGGATCATCGTGAACAGCGCCGCCGACTGGGGGATCAGCGATCCGCTGAAAGTCCCGAAGACGATCACCGTCATGCGGCAGCAGGGGATCGATGAGGACACGATTCAGAAGATCGTGTGGACCAATCCCGTGACGTTCTTCGCGCAGAGCGGCAAGCTCGATGTCTCGGAGATCGACGCGCGGCCTGAGATCGATCGGAAACTGCAGTACGCCACCAATTCCGTCCTGCGAGGAGAGCGCTGAGCGCTAGTCGGCCGCAGGCCGCTGCTGCTCCTTGAGCCAGCGGCATGCCCGCGCCATACCGAGGTCGCAGGCTCGTTTCAGGTATCCGAGGGCTTTGGTGTCGTCGCGGCCAACCCCGTCGCCGATCTTGTACATGTACCCGATGTCAGAGCAGGCGGACGCGACCCCACCCGCGCAGGCCTTGTTGTACTCGCGCGCCGCCCGCTCATAGTTTTTCGCGGTGCCGTCTCCCCGCAGATACGCGTCCGCGAGCTGCGCGCAGCCGGTCATCCACTCCTGGTCGCAGGCACGTGTGAAGAGCTCGAACGGCGTCATGTCCGGCAACGGCCCTTTGCCTTCCCGCAACAGGATGGTGAAGTCGTCAGCACGAGGCAGTGCCCGTTGCGGGATGGCGCCCGATCGTGCCGTCAGCACGGCATTCTGACATCCCGCGGCGAGTCCAGTGCTGCACGCGCGCTGGAATTCCGTGGGGGCCATCTGTGCGGCGTCCTTCCGCTGTTCGAACAGGGTCACGCCGTGCTCGTTGCACGCCCAACCGGATCCCCTCGAGCAGAAGGTCGATTCGATGGCCGCAAGCGTGCGACAACCGTTGCGCAGGTTCTGTTCACAGGCGCGCTGCCAGAATGGCAGTCGATGTCCGGGATGGTGGTCGCCAACACCCTGGGCGACGCTCATCGCGGTAAAGACGACGACCCACAGCGAGGTGTACGCGAGGCGACGACGATGGGGGGCGATCGCCGATGCGATTCGACTCGGGTCCAGCCACGCCAGCCCCGGTGAGCGCGCAACACGATCCAGCGCCCGGATCGAGAGGTTCAGCAGGGGTACCTGCAGCAGCTTGTCGTAGAACGCCGGGAGCCCGAAGCGGTCGAGGAACGCGTACAAGCCGACCGTCGTGATGCCGTACAGCGCGCCGAAGATGATGCGTCCGAGCTCTGTTTTCGGCGCCGTGGCTGGATCCACGAACAGCAGGAGCATCCCCAGAAACACCGCGACCGGAATGTAGGTGTCGACGAAAAAGTACGTCCCGGTCGCCGCGAAGTACGCCAGCCCGAACAGATACGTCACCAGGATCGCCGACAGCGACATCGTCGTCACGCCAAACCGGTACTGGCCGGGCAGCGAAACGAGGAACAGGAACAGATATATCTGTGGCGGCCGGAACAGCTGTGTGGCGATGTCCTCGCCCCACGTCAGGTGTGTCGTATTCGTGAGCAGGAGAACGACCGAGACGACGGCGAGCGGAAACGAGGACGGATTGAAGATGTGGACCCGGCGGCCGTCCTTGCTCCAGCGAATGAACTCCTTCGCGAGGAACCCGACGGCAACCATCACGAACTGCAGCGCGAAGAGGTCGTCCCTGAAGCGGAGAAAGAGGTTGATGCTGAAGATGATGGGAAACGGACCGAACGTCAGCAGGTGCGTGTCGCGCCGCGACCACGTCAACAGCATGTCGAAGGCATACGCGAACACGATTTGGGCTGCGATGAGGATGGCAGCGTCCCGGATCGGATCCCAATAGACGCTCCAATAGACGTAGATGGCGAGCTGCGCGACCGTCTGCATGTAGTGCTCGGGACGCAGGACGATCTCGGTTTTCAGCGATCGCCCGCGGGAGCGAATCGCGAGCACGCCCAGCCACATCAGGAGGACGGCGCTCGTCCCCTCGAAGGCGCTCAGCAAGAACGAATTGGACCGGACGTGCGGATGAAAACCGAAGGATGCCAGCGCGACGACGAGCGCCAGCGGCATCAGGAGCCGGTGAATGGACGCAGGCGGATCGGCCGCGGGAGACGCCGCCTGAGCGACCGAGGCCCGCGATCGTCGGGACGACCCCGCGACCGGCGATTGTTTCATGTCTCAGGATCATACCGGGCGCGGCCGGGCCGGGGAAAGCGAAACGCGCGAACTCGCGCATGGTGCAGCACGGAATTTCACTGAGATTCGCGAGACTGATGCGCCCGGATTCAGCGATGCGCTCGGTACAATGAGCATGATGATCGATCCAGTGAGGCCGCTACACCATCGATGGTCTGTCGAGGTCGTACGCGCCCTGCGACCCGTTGCGTTCGTCGCGCTGCTGCTCGTGGCCTGGCACGTCTCGACCACATTCCAGAGGGCGCCCATTCTTCCTGGTCCGCTGGCCGTCGCAGCCGGCCTCATCGAGCTGGGACGCCGTGGACTCCTTCTGAAGTACGTCGTGGCGTCGCTGTTCCGCGTGACATGGGGGTTCCTCGGCGCAGCTCTGGTTGGAATACCGATCGGATTGTCCATCGGCTGGTATCGCCGCGCGGAACAGGCGTTCAACCCGTTGATCCAGATTCTTCGCCCGATCTCGCCGCTGGCCTGGATTCCGATTGCCATCCTGTGGTTCGGTGTGGGCGACCTGACGGCGATTTTCTTGATCTTCGTCGCCTCGGTGCTTCCCTTGACGGTGACGGCGATGAACGCCGTCGAGATCGTCCCTGAGGTGTACGTGAACGTCGGACGCAATTTTGGCTTGCGCCGGGCGCAACTCGTCTACAGCGTCCTCTATCCCGCGGTGAAGCCGCAGCTGGTCATCGGCCTGCGAATCACGCTCGGCGTCGCGTGGATGGTGGTGGTCGCCGCGGAGATGATCGCGGTCAACTCGGGGCTCGGATTCATGATCGTGGACGCGCGAAACGCGGGCAACCGATACGATCTCGTGGTCGCGGGAATGGTCATGATTGGCGCCATCGGGCTCCTGCTCGACATCGCCATCCGATCGCTCGAGCGCGTGCCGTCCATCAGCTGGGGCTATTCGGATGACTAACGTGGCTCGAACGCCCGTCTCCACGGGGCCGGCGAGCCACGCCAAGCTGACGGCCGACGGCATCAGCATGATGTTCGATCGCGATGGCGTCAGCATCAGCGTGCTCGATGACATCAGCCTGACGGTGGACGACGGCGAATTCGTGTGTCTGCTGGGTCCATCGGGCTGCGGCAAATCCACCATCCTGAACGTGATGGCGGGTTTCATTGCGCCCACGCGCGGCGAGGTCCGCATCGACGGAGAGGCGGTGACCGGCCCGGATCCCCGGCGGATCTTCGTCTTTCAGGAGCGCGGCGTATTCCCGTGGCTGACGGTCGAAGGGAACGTCGGGTTCGGCTTGTACAACCTGGCGCCCGCCGAGCGGCAGCGGCGCATCGCGCACTACATCGCGCTCGTGGGCCTCCAGGGCTTCGAGAACGCGTACCCGAGAGATCTGTCCGGCGGCATGAAGCAGCGCGTCGAGGTGGCTCGCGCGCTCGCGGTCAATCCCGACATGCTCTTCCTGGACGAGCCGTTCGGGGCACTAGATTCCATCACGAGGCTGATTATGCGCGGCGAGCTGCTGCGCATCTGGGAAGCCGAGCGCAAGACCATCATCTTCGTGACCCACGACATCGATGAAGCGGTGCAGCTGGCCGATCGGGTCATCGTGATGAGCGCACGTCCCGCCAGAATTCAGCGGATTGTCGACATCGACATCCCGCACCCGCGCGACATCAGTTCGCGCAAGTATCTCGGCCTGCGCGACGGCATCCTCGAAGCCATCGGTCTGGCCCACAAAGTATGAGCGCGCTCTCGCAGCCGCGGCGATGGGAGGCGTTCGCGTGGCCCTGCGTGACCGCCGCGCTCCTCCTGCTCGCGTGGCATGTCCTGGTCACGCTGACCGGGACGGAAGTGTTTCCGTCGCCTCTGAACGTACAGCGCGGCCTCGCCCAGCTGATCGAGCGCGGCGTGCTCTGGCGCTACATCGGTGATTCGCTGCGGCGCGTCGGGATCGGCTATCTCACGGCCGTCTCGGTCGGCGTGCCCGCAGGATTGCTGCTGGGCTGGTACCCGGCCGCGGCCCATGTCGTCAATCCAGTCATTCAGATGATGCGCCCCATCAGTCCGATTGCCTGGATCCCGGTGGCCATCGTCCTCTTCGGCGTCGGCGACGTGGCGGCGATGTATTTGATCTTTCTCGGCGCCTTTTTCCCAATCGTCGTCTCCACCATGAATGGCGTGCGCAACGTTCCGTCCATCTATCGCCGCGCTGGACGAAACTTCGGGTTGTCGCCCGCAGCGCTCCTGACGAGGGTCGTCCTTCCGGCGGCCCTGCCGCAAATGCTCGTCGGCTTTCGGCTGGCGCTCGGCATCGCGTGGCTGGTCGTGGTGGCCGCCGAGATGATCGCCGTCGACTCCGGGCTCGGCTACCTCGTGATCGACGCCCGCAACGCCGGAAAGCGCTACGATCTCGTCGTCGCCGCGATGATTCTGATCGGACTGACGGGTCTCGCGCTCGACGTCGGGATCAGGCGCGCCGAGACGCTCAAGTCGATTCGATGGGGGTTCCGTCATGCTCCTTAGCAGACGCGCGCTGCTCGGCGCGGCCGGCTGGGGGGGAGTCGTCTCGGGACTCCACGCCTACCTGAACGTCAACTGGCCGTCGCTGGTCAACGACTACCTGCCGGAGGAACGGCGCAGGTTCAACGTCGCCTACATTCCCGTGACCTGCCACCTGGCGTGTCCGGTGACCGACTACATCTCGAAGTTCTCGGAGGGCGGCGAAACGTTCCTGCCACGGATGTTCCAGGGGTTTCCCGAGATCAAGGAAGCGCTGATCTCGAACAAGATGCAGGCCGCCTTCATCGTGGCGCCGCTGGCGATCGCGCTGAAGGCTCAGGGCGTGCCAATCAAGATCGTCTATCTCGGCCATCGATACGGCAGCGCCGTCGTAGTTCACAAAGACGGGCCCATCCACACGGTTCCGGACCTGCGCGGACGGGTGATCGCCATTCCGAGCCGCTTCTCGGACGAACGGCTGATTGTCTTTCGGGCGATGAAGGTCTTCGGGATCAAGCCCAGAGAGATCAAGATGGTTGAAATGGCGCCGCCCGATGTTGCCGCCGCGCTCGCGGCCAACGCCATCGACGCGTTTTCGATGGGCGAGCCGTTTCCATCGCAGGCCGAGATGGGCGGCTTCGGGCGCGTGCTGTTTCACGCTCGTGAATACTGGCCGGACTACATGTCGTGCGTGCTCGTCGCCCGGCAGGACATGATCGACAGGCGGCCCGACGCCGTGCAGCTGCTCGTCGACGGCATCGCGCGGTCCGGTCTCTGGCTCGAACAGGGCCAGCGGTATCGCGAGAACGCGGCCGACTTCGTGGGGCGGTACTACTACAACCAGAATCCAGCGCTGCTCAGGTGGGCGCTCACCAAGCCGCTGACCAGGGTCATCTATTCCCCGCTTGCGCCGCGGCGCGTCGACTTCGATCTGGTGCGCGACCTCATGATCGAGACGGGCATCCTCGATCGTCCGATCGAGTTCGACGAATACACCGACAACCGATTCGCCGATCGCGCCTCGATCCAGACGGCGTGGAAATTCGAGCCGGGGAGCGACACCGCCCGTTAGATTGAGTGGCCGACCCCGCGGCGCGCTCCGTGACGTTCACTGCTCTTTGACGACGACCTTTGCACCTGAGCGATGCGGCCCCGCGACGACCTGCTCTTTGCCCGTCGGCCATTTCACGGTGATCGAATCAGCCTGGGTGGCCGCGCCCAGGCCGAAATAGAGCGGCATGACGCTCTGCGCCAGGTAGCCAGACTTCCCGTCGTTCACTTGGTGCTGCACCCGGCCCCCAGCCCGCACGCTGACGATCGCGCCCAGACCGTCCCGATTCGAGCGCTGGCCAGTGAGGCTGACGGTGATGTGGTGGACCGGTCCGCGCTGCGCCAGGTCGCTGAAGAACACCTGCGGCACGTCGCCGTAGTTGTTGGTGACGATGTCGAGATCGCCGTCGCCGTCCAGATCGAGGATGACGGCGGAGCGGCTGGCGCGGGACGCCCAGACGGTGACGTGGCCGTGCCGGGCGGCGCCCTTGCCTCTCTCCTGTTCGCTCTTCGTGTTGTCGCTCATGACCGGCGCGCGCTCGCCTTTGCAGATGTCGTGAGACGCATCGGCCCCGTCGCATTCGAGCGTGAACCAGGGCTTGACCATGCGCTGGCGCGGCTCGATGCCGAGCACGAATTCCGCATTGGCGAAGCGCTTTCCGCCTTCGTTCAAGAGGACGTCGCTGCCGTGGTAGCGGAACGGATAGTTCATACCCGCGGCGATGAAGAGATCCGGCCAGCCGTCGGCGTTCAAATCGCCGGCGCTCGGACCCCACGGCCATCCGGTTTCGGCGTTCGCTGCGTCTGACACTTCCTTGAACTGACCGCGACCCTGGTTGGTGAAGAGTGCGTTGCCGAGGACGTGGTTCCCGTCGGTCGCCAGGAAGCGCGGCACGAACATATTCTTCGGATCGTGCTTGCGTCGCTCGTCTTCCGGCCGAAGATCGCCCGACATGTCGGTGTGCATGTCGGTGACGAACAGATCGAACTGACCGTCGCCGTTCCAGTCGAGCACTTTCAGGCCCATCGCGCCCCACGGCGTCGCGGGGAACACCTGCCGCCCGCGATTCTGGAAGCGCCCGCCGCCGAGGTTGTACCAAACCTCGTCGTGTCCCTGCATGGACGCCACGTACAGGTCTGGACGCCCGTCGCCGTCGTAGTCGAACGGCGTGGCTTCGCCCGACCAGGCTTTGTGGACCAGTCCGGACGACGCGGTGACGTTCTCGAAGCGGCCGCCTCCGAGGTTGTGATAGAGAATCGAAGTCTCGAAACGCTCGGGATGCAGGTGGCCGGCGAACGCATCGCCGAAACTGACCCACAGGCCGTCAGGGCGCCGCTCTTCTCGCGTGTATTTGCCCACGTTCGTGACGAACAGGTCGACAAGGCCGTCGCCGTCGTAGTCGAAGAAGACCGCGCCGGAGGAATGACCTTTCGTGCCCTCCACGCCGGCCTGCGCCGTGATGTTCGTGAACTTGCCGCCGCCGTCGTTCCGAAACAGGATGTTGCCCTCTCGCACGGCGGTGACGAAGAGATCCGGGTCGCCGTCGTTGTCGATGTCGGCGAAGGCGGCGCCGACCGAGGCGCGGTCCCCGACCGCGACACCGGCGCGAGCGGTGATGTCCTCGAAACGTCCGCCGCCAAGGTTGCGGTAGAGACTGTTCTTGCCAGCCTGGTTGACGAAATACAGATCGAGACGCCCATCGCCGTCGACGTCCGCGGCGGCGACGGCGGTGCCGTGATCGTAATGCGTCGCCCGGTAATATTTCCCGATGTCGACGCTGTTCACATCGACGAACGTGATGCCGGTCGAGCCGAGCCGGTCTGTGAATTTGAATCCGTGCGGCGCCGCCATCGATTTCTCGGCAGCAGCCTGCGCTGCGCGCCGCTCCGCAATCCATTTCAGATCCGCGGCATCAACGGGGACGTAGACATCGGTCGTCGAGGGCTCTGAGACGAGCCTCGCCAGCATGGCCTGCAGGTCCTTGCGCCCTTCGCCAGTGAGCGCATCGTACGTGCCGCGGATGCGTCCCACGCGATCGACCGCGAGGAAGTTCTGGCTGTGGACGATCGGCATCTTGGGGTCGCCCTGATCGGCGACCGGTAGCTTGAACCCGTCGCGAACGAGGCCGCGCACCGTATCGCTCGTTCCGGTGAGGAACATCCAACGCGCCGGGTCGGCGCCGTTCGCGCGGCCGTAGTCGCGCAGCACCTCCGGCCGATCGAAATCGGGATCGACGCTGAACGAGACGAGCTTCACGTCTCGAAGGGACGGGCTCGCGTCCAGCGCCTTCTCGAGCTCCGCCATCCGGTGCGTGATCACCGGGCAGGTGCCCGCGCAGCGCGTGAAGATGAAGTCGGCCACCCAGACGGTTCCACGCAGATCCGAAAGGCCGGTGGTCTCGGCGCGCTCGTTCTCGAGGACGAACGGCGGCAGCGTGGCAAGAACACGCGGCGCAGAAGAGGACCCCGCGGCGGCGGCGGTCTGGGAACCGGGCAACTCCTGCCGGCACGCCACGCCCGCACAGATGATGGCGACGCACGCGACGATCGGTCCGAGCCGGTTCGACCTGCTCCCTGCGTGCATTACTTGTGTCCTTCCGTCTGCTTCTGGATCCACGCGCGATACGCCGTTGTATCCTCGACGACGAGCGTTCCGCGCGTCCGATCGGTATGAGGCAATCCGCAGAGCTCGTCGCCCCGCAGGAGGTAACGGCCAGCACGGTCGGCCCGAAACCGAAACTCCGACGGGAGGTCGGGCGCGGCGAAATCGCGCAGCCCGAAGTCGGGCACCCTGAAATCGCTGATGAAGTCCCGGCTGCTGAGCGCCAGCCGCACGTCCGCGCCGAGCGGGACGTGAACCTCGCGACCGGTGGGCACTTCGGTCGTCCGGTTCGCCTGCTGGATCACGTAGGAGGCGTGCCAGCTCGTGTCCTCCGCAACGAGGCGTACGTTGACCGCATCGACGCGAATCGACGGCGCACCGCATCCGCCCAGGCCGAGGACTGCTGCGAGAACACACCCAAACCACTTCGAAGCACGAACCGACACAGACAGACCCGCGACAGCAAACACGGGCGCCATCACATGGTCGTGCTGAAGCATATTCCTCGCCAACCGGAAGCGGCGGTCAGACGGCAAATGTACCCCATGCGGCTAAGTAGTTCTGGTTCGAGGCAGACTTTCGTCACCGCAAACCCGAAACAGCGGCTGCCGCTGGCGGCATGCAAGACTGTCCGTCCGCAGCAGTGCGACAGCACACGTTATACTGAATCGATGTCGAGAATCGTATCGGCGACCGGTGTGATGACCGTCATCATCGCGGTGGCTTCGCTCCTCGCAGAACAGCCGCCCAAGCCTCCGATCGATATGGAAAGCATTCCGACGACGCCGCCCGCCGTCGCGAAACTCGGTCCGTCTCTTTACCGCATCGGGGAGATCACCGTCGACACGACGAAGCGCGAAGCGTCCGTGGCTGGAAAAGTCAACGCCGTCCAGATCCTGGAGTTCGTGGCCAACACCCGCGGCGGCATGAAGGCGTATGAAAGCGCCCTGACGGTCGACACCAATGCGGTGACCTTCAACGCCGCGATGCTGCTTCTCGGACTCGACAAGGAACATGCGAGAGTCCCCACGCAGCATTTCGATCCGGTGCCGCCACGGGGCGATCCGGTCGCGCTGTGGATCGACTGGAAGCGGGGGAGCGAACGCGTTCGGACGCCCGTCGAGCATCTGCTCTTCGACAACGAGACACGCAACCCAATTCCCGCGAGCGAGTGGGTGTATACCGGATCGATGTTCGTCCCCGAGGGTCCCACCCCGAAGAGCACGCGTTATGTCGCGGACATCGACGGCGTGCTCATCGGCTTCGTCCACAGCCCGGCACCAATCATCGAGAACGTCGCGGGTGCCGGGGTTCGCCGCTACGGGGTGATTGTCATGAATCCGAATCTCGGACTCGAGCCCGACACACCAGTGGTGCTGACGGTGAAGGCGCTCGGCTCCAGCCCCAAACCGCATTAGCCTGATCGCGTGCGGCCGACCGTCGTCCTCAACGTCGTCGGTCTCACGCGAGCTCTGCTGGGCCGCGATACTCCCCATCTGAACGCGCTCGCCGCCGACGGCGCCTGCGCGCCGCTGCGCGCCATCACGCCCGCGGTCACATGCTCGGCGCAGGCGACGTTTCTGACCGGGACGCTGCCGCGTGACCACGCGGTAGTGGGCAACGGCTGGTACTTCCGCGATCTGGCGCAGGTGATGTTCTGGCGACAGTCGAATCAGCTCGTACACGGCGACAAGGTGTGGGAAACCGCCCGCCGCCGCGACCCGACGTGTACGTGCGCGAAGATGTTCTGGTGGTTCAACATGTACAGCACCGCCGACTGGGCGGTGACGCCGCGGCCGATCTACCCGGCGGACGGCCGCAAGATCGTCGACATCTACTCGCAGCCCGCAGACCTGCGCGCTAGGATCGTTGCCGAGATCGGTCCGTTTCCGTTCTTCAACTTCTGGGGGCCCCAGGCCGACATCCGGTCGAGCCGATGGATTGCGGATGCGTCGATCTGCGTCGATCGATGGCACGCCCCTACGCTCCTGCTGGTCTACCTGCCGCATCTCGATTACAACCTGCAGCGATTCGGAACCACGGACGCTCGAATCAGCGCCGACGTGCGCGCGATCGATGAGATCTGCGGCACCGTGATCGCGCACTGCCGCGAGCGTGGACGTCGAATCATCGTGCTGTCCGAGTATGGTCTGGTGAACGTTTCGGGGCCCGTGCACATCAATCGCGCACTGCGCGAAGCCGGCCTGCTCGCGGTGCGGGACGAGTTGGGCACGGATGCTCTGGATGCGGGCGCGAGCGACGCCTTTGCCGTGTCCGACCATCAGGTGGCTCACGTCTACATTCGCCAACCGGCGCGGGTCGCCGCCGTCAAGGCGTTGCTGGAGCGGCTTCCGGGCGTCGAGCGGGTGCTCGATCGACCGGAGCAGGCCACGATCGGGTTGGATCACGATCGTTCAGGCGAGCTCGTCGCCGTCTCCGCACCCGATCGGTGGTTCACCTACTAGTACTGGGTCGATGACGCGCGCGCGCCCGACTACGCGCGAACGGTCGACATCCACCGGAAGCCGGGCTACGACCCGGCCGAGCTGTTCGTCGATCCCGCTCTGACGCTGCCGCAGGTCAGAATCGCGGCGACGCTCGCAAAAAAGGCGCTCGGGTTCAGGTACCTGATGAAAGTGATTCCGCTCGATGCGTCGATGGTACGGGGATCGCACGGCCGCGTCACCGACCGGCTGGACGATGGACCAGTGTTCATCTCCTCGGAAAGGCGCGAGCTCGGAGACGTGGTGGAGTCCACCGACGTGCGCAACCTGATTCTCCAGCATCTCTTCGAGTAGCAGGGCTGTATCACGACGCCTCGAAGGTCCACGAAGGTCGCGAAGCCTTTTGATCAAAAGATCCTCGTGTTCTTCGTACTTTCGAGCCTTCGTGATAAATCGTCGGCGTGCGACGCCGCTACATCGATGTGAAGAGCGCTATAGGGCTGCCTCTACGTACCCGGCACGATGCGCTGCATCAGGAGCGTCGCCGGAAATCCTGCCAGCGCAACCCACACCAGCGCTCCACCACCACTCGCCGCCACGACAACCGCATCGACGACGGAAATACCAGCGATGAGAATGGGAATCAGCCAGCCAGCGCTCGCGCTCACGCGTTTGGCGATCCATGTCAAGGTGACAATGTACACGGTGAGCACGAACGCGGCCGCGACGACGGCCGGCGTCACCGAAGCGGAAGCCGCCGCCGCTACGCAGTAGACGAGACCGCGGCACACGCCCATGACGATCGGGCCGAACGGATTGTGCTTGTGACGATAGTTGTACAACACGATCGCGCCGGCGAGCAGACTTCCCCACACGAAGGCCGCAACATTCCCCTCCACGGAGACGAGCGCCAGCGCCACGGCGAGGAGTGCCCACCCGATGCCGAACGTCTCGCGCACCGTCACATCGCCGGCGGGAATCGGGCGATCGGGGCGCAACCGCGCATCGAAGTCGCGATCGAATGCGTCGTTGAGAAACATCCCGGCCGTATAGAACGCCGAGATCGCCAGACACAATCGGCTGACGTCGGCCGCGGTGAACGCGGCGCTGGACAGAACCATGCCGGCGAGCACATTGGACCAGACGGTCGGCAGGTTCGAGAAGCGCGCGAGCAGAAGGTACGCGTGCGGCCGCGAGCGCCGAACCGTCAGGCTTCGAGCTGCGTCCTCACCCATGACAGCTCACGCGCAATTGCCGTGCAGACGTCGCTCGTACGGTACTCCGCCGGCAGCACGTCCCACGTGTAGGTTTCGACTTCGAGGTAGGGACAGAACGGTTGCCGCTTCAGCGCGTCGATCGTTGCCACCAGTTCGGGCTGGGTCGTGCCGAACTCGTGCATCGCTCCCAGAAATATCGGGACGTGAAAGTGCACCCGCCATTCACCGGAGTCTATCGGTTTCGCCCGCAAGGCGTTCATCGCGTCCGGCAGATCGATGTAGCGGGCCGTGCCGGCGTCCGAGCGCTCGACCACCTGATGCAGATACGTACCCTCAGCGAAGGGCGCCAGCGCGCGTATCGCCGTCGCGTCGGCCGGATTCACACGCAGCGCCGAGCTGATCTGCACCTTGCAGATCCGAATGTTCGCGGCGTTCAGACGGTCCATCGCTTCGTTGGGCTGCTCAAACTCCACGGCCATGTGGCACGCGTCGAAGCACAGCCCGATGTGCCGGTGCACGTCGTCGACCGTCAACGCGACGTTCGCCTCGCTCGCGACGCGCTGGACGAGCGCCGGGTCGAACAAATAGTCGCGGAAGAAGGCAATCGCGTCGTCAATCGTCTCGATGTGGCAGGCGGGCTCGGGTTCGATCGCGAGCGTGATCGTCACGCCCGTGCGACGGCGGAGTGACACGAGCTCGGTCGCGTGTCGGAGCATCCGGATCGCCATCGCCGCTTCGTCCGCGGCGCCGGCAATCTCCGATCGGAACGCGCCGGGCACCGTGCTGATGCTTCCCTCGATCTCGGGGTGATCGCTGAGGAGCTCGGCCAGGAGCCGCGCGAGCCTGTTGGTGTAGTCGAGGCGCTCGTCCTCGCGCCAGTCGGGACGGTACACCTGCTCTTTCACGCGCTGGCCGTGAAATGCGCCGTACGGAAAGCCGTTGATCGTCAGGATGTAGTAATCGCCGGCTTTCAGGAATTCGCGAAACCTGGCGAGCTCGTCAGGTTGTTCGAGCGTTTTCGCCGCCTGTGCGGACACGCGCAGCCCGACGCCGAATGGCCCTTGGTACCCGAGTAGCGCGCGTACGCGCGGGAGCGACGAGACCAGCGCCGCGCTGACCTCGTCCCACGTTTCGCCCGGATGAATGTTCGAACAGTATGCGAGGTGGAATCGTCCGCCGACGATCATCGGCGGCCGAAGGCAACCGTGGATGCGACGCGCGATTCGATCCGTTCTCCCGCAGCCGTTCCACGTGCCTCGAGCTGGTCGATCGCACTCGAGACGATGGCTTCGTCCATCTCGGTGACTTCAAAGCCCTGCCCAATGCCTCGCAGCAGGGTGACGTGCAGCTCGCCTCCGAGATGCTCGCGGAACTCGCGAAGCCCGTCGACGACGGCCGGAGTGCCTCCGGGGCCGCGCTCGTTGAGCGCCGGGTCCCATAGCGTAAATCCAATCCCCTCGAGCAGGCGCAGGATGCGCTCGCCGACGATCCGCGGGAGGTACCCTTTCTTTACCGAGTAGACGACGTCGAGCGCGAGCCCGATGGCGACCGCCTCACCGTGGCGCAGGCGATGATGTGTCATCGATTCGAGCTTGTGAGCGGCCCAGTGACCGAAGTCCAGCGGTCGGGCGCTGCCCAGCTCGAACGGATCGCCGTTGCCGCAGATGTGCGCCAGGTGCAGCTCCGCCGAGCGCCGAATGAGCGAGCTCAGGACCGTCAGCTCGCCGGCGGCGATGTTCTCGACGTTGGTTTCGAGGTACCGGTAGAAGCCCGGGTCGCGGAGCAAAGCGACCTTGACCGCCTCGGCCACGCCGCTGAGACGATCGCGCGGGCTGAGCGTCTCGAGGAATCGCGCGTCGTTGATGACGGCGAACGGCGGCACGAACGTCCCGACGAAGTTCTTCTTGCCGAACAGATTGACGCCGTTCTTGACGGCGAACCCCGAATCGGCCTGCGACAGCACGGTCGTCGGAAAGCGGATCACTCGCACGCCCCGATGAGCGATTGCTGCGGCGAACGACACCATGTCGAGCACGGCGCCTCCACCGATGACCACGACGAACGATTGGCGATCGAGGCCCACGTCGTTGATGCGCTTGAGAATCTCGAAGGGATGGGCGAAGTCGTTCTTGGCCTCCTCGCCACCCGGCACGATGACCGGCGCCGCCAGGAGCTCGAGCGCGTCGGGGAATGCGGCAAAATAGCTCCGGATGTCTTGGGGTAGCGAGAGTCGGGCCGCTGCGACAGAGCCGTCGATGATCGTCAGGACCCGGTGGCGGCGATCGGGCTCCTCTCGCCGGATGACGTCGAAGAAGATGGTGTTGGCCGGGTTCCACGCGTCCTGGGTGAAGAGCACCGGGAACCTGAAGGGGACCGAGAACCCGTAGGTCTGCTGCATGGGCCGCGAGTCAGATCAGCAAATCATTATCCAGTACGGCCGAGGCGGCTTCCAGATCGACCAAAGTCAGTATCTATCTGTGTTCACAGGTCTTAGTGGCGCCAGAGCACGTATGTCTCGCCCGCGCCTGATGTCGCGTTCACCGCGCAGTCCGAGTCGATTGGAACAAAAGGTCCCTGTACGTCTGACTTGGGAGGGACCGCGAGCCAAAAAAAATCCCCGCAGGGACCAAGCCCCTGCGGGGAATCGGTTGACGGGTCCGCCGGCCGATGCCGGCGGTTCGCTTATGCCTTCGAGCCCTTCCGACGACGCCGCGCCACGGCTGCGGCGAGGCCGGCGCCGAGCAACGAGAGGGTCGCCGGTTCGGGAACCGCAGTTTGGGCGGCGCACCGGTCGCCGGGCGTCTGGGGATCGTCGACGCAGATACTGCCGTTCCGGACGGTGATGCTCGTCAGCGAAATCGGGTTGCCGTCGTAGTCTGACAGGAACGTTCCGAAAGCGGGCTGGAACCCCAACGTAACCGGGCTCAGTCCCTCCGTCAGCCCCTTGAGGGAAACCGAAGCCAGAATGAAGCTGCCGTCCTGCAATGCCTTGAGCTGTGCAGAGGTGCTGACGAGGTCAGCATTATAGAAGAGATCCAGCGGGGCGTTGTTGCCAGGGGCGAAGCCGGCGCTGACGTCGCATGGACCAGGGCCCGCACCTGCGTTGCACGCGAGAGCCTTGCTTCCCATCTTTTGGCCCGGATCGTTGACGAAGCTGACCCCATCGAGAATGGTGTTGTTGAAGCTCACGACGACCGAGAACGCGCCGATGACTTCATTAGCGGTGAGACCGCTGAGGACGATGTCCACCGACGTGGTTGCGCCGGGGGCGATGGTCTGGCTCGCCGGCGACACGCTGATCGTGCTTGCTTCGGAGGCCCCGACGAACCCCACGACAACGAGCGTTGCCGCAACCAGAATGCTTCGTACTGTTCGAATACTTGTCATGTCCGTCTCCTGGAACGACCTTCAAGTCAGTTCAGCAAAAGCCAATCCGCTGGCACATTCCAACGCTGGTGCTCGTAAGTGGCTGTTTTCGAGGCGCTTACATTAGTCGCCTCAATCCAGCCCTTCCTACAAGTCCTTGCCCGCGCTGACTTCGGTTCGCCGTCGCGACGAAGAAGCGGTGCTCCCACTGGGGGAGCGCCGCTCATTCCTTTACTGCGGCGGCTGGTTCGCCGTCTGTCGCAACGAGCAGTATCGGTAATCTGCGACGTTGATCACCCCGTCGCCGTTGCCATCACGCGGGTCGTTGGGACCGGAGGCTGCCTGGCCATTTGCGGCGCGGATGATTGCCAGATCCGCTGTGTCGACCTTGCCATCGCCATTCGCATCGCACTTCGTCGTCGGGATGATCCAGAACTTGTCGACGATGTTCGACTGCAACGCCGCCCCGATGTGCGCCTGAATCTTGTCGTTGCCGGTGTTTGGACCGCCGTTATAGGTCCAACTCACTTTGCCGTCCGCCCCGGATATACACGATGCCGGGCTGCAGACGCCGGGTGCTCCGGCATTCGGTCCCGAGAGCACCGCGAACCCGACGGTTGCTCCAGCGATTGGCGTGTTGGTCGCGCTCTGCACGAAGGCCGTCACCGTGTGGGGCGTGTTGACCGGATTCGTATCGGTCTGCGGCGAGAGACCGACGGTCGAGAACAGTGTTGGGTCTGGCTGAACCAGAGCGACAGACGCCAGGATCAGCTCGGCGAGTGCCGACGGGCCCTGCGTCGGCATACTTCCGCAGCACGACCACCCCAGCGAACCCCAGTTGCCGCCCAACAAAGCGGTTGGCGAGGTCTGTGTCGACACAAGGAAATCCTGGTACTCGGCATACCAATCGGCCACGACCGGTCCGGTCTTCCCGGGAGAGCTGCACCCCGCCGACGTGGGACAACTGATCCCCGGGAGCGACGTGATGCCCTGAAGCTTCAAGCCCTTGAAGACGTTGAACATCGCGTACCCGCAGCCCTTGTTATTCGTCGTGGTGTTGCTTCCGCACGTGGCGAGGTACTCGAGCGGCAGAAGCGCGGAGTCCGTCCACCTCAGGTTGATCGCGTTTCTTCCTTCGGCGACCAACGGATCAGCGACGCCGATGTTTCCCATGAAGAAGAGCGCTTGAAGACCGATGCCCGAGCGCGCCATGTTCGGCAGATCCGCAGACGGAGCGCTAGGGTTGTTGGCTTGCAGCGGCCTATAGTCGAACGTTCCATCGATATCGCTTCTGGTGGGGTACGGGTTCAGCTGGGTTGGACCAGCGTGGCCCGGATCGGAGAACTCCGTCTTCACAAAGGCGGGGACTGTAATACCGGAGGCTGCGGCGTCGAGCAGCGACTGCATGTTCCAGCCAATGGTCGATCCATCGGACGTCCCCGAGTTGAACGTGTATCCCCAGCCTCCGCGATTGACGTTGTTCACGTCAATCTGGCCCCACGCCAACGCGTCGGTCATTCGCTGCAGGACCTCACCGTAGGTCTTGCCGACCACAAACCCGGCATTGCCCGAGCCGGTGATTTCCGCCACATGCCGCGAGAGCGCGTTGCTACCCGCCAGGGGCAGCATCCCAATCGAGTTCTCGTATCCGTTCAGACCCGTCGCTTGCAGGACGAGGCCCGTGCAGGGGACGGGTTCGATTCCGGCACCGGCGCAAGGATCACCGCCGTTCGGCGTCATACCGAGGCTCAACTGGTTCAAGGAGTCGATGACGTAGTTGATGGCTCGCCGGACGAGGTACTTCTCGTAGAGCCCGGTTGGCACACTATCGTTGTTGGGGAGCAGGTAGCCGTGATTCTCGAGTGCCAGAGCAATCAGCGATGCGGTGACCGTGGGATAAGAGCCCGGCCAATTCGTCGTGACGCCGGCCGGGAAATTCGCCGCGCGGTTGTTCTGGCTGGACCAGAAGAACCGCAGCCCGTCCTGAATCGCCCGGTTGATGTTGAGGCCGCGCAGGTCAGCCGGCGTCAGCAACGCGCTGTTGAACACGTTGACCGGGACGGTCGCGAGCTCGCCCGGACATCCGGGAATCGCCGCCCCAGCACCGACACAGAGCTGGACGGTCAGCGGGCCGCTGATCGCATAGGTGTGGTTGAAAGCATGATACGAACGGTCGCCGACAGTTCCGCTACTTTGCGACCCGTCTCCGAAATCGAGGACGTACGCCGTTCCGTTGGCCTGAGTCGTGACTCCCCACACGACTTCCGATGCACCCATCAGATAGTCGCGCTTCGGCATCAACAGGGTTTCGGCCGACGCGCTGGTCGCGCCGATCAGAACCAACAGAGCGATGGCTGATCCCAGCCCCAAGGCACCCTTTCGGTCAGACAAGCTGCTCATATCCGTCTCCATCGGTTCGACCAGGTTGCACACTTTGACAGACAACTACTTGCCCGCGTCTTACAAGAAGCCGGCCAGATACTCCACAGCGTATTTATTGGGACCGATGGCGATCTGCGCAGTCACCGACCAGTCCTGGGCAGACTTTAGTCATCTGGACCGTTTAGGATGGAGACTCCTTATAACCTTCCAGCGCCGATCCGGGCGACGCGTCAACAAGGGGGGCCGGGACCCGTGCCTGCCAGCCGGCGACGATCCGACCGCGCACGCCGCATCAACTCACGGTATTCTTCGGGAGAATCCCGTAACACGCCGGCCGCTGGAACAGGATGAATTCACACGGTCTCCGGGCGAGCGTGGTCGCGGGCGTCCTGATGCTTGCGGGCGCTCCTGAAGGCCGTCAGACGCCTGCCCCTGTCCCACCTCGCGAAGAGGCCTACCGCGCGAACAACCTCGGCGTCGCCCTGCTCGAGCAGTTCAAGTTCGACGACGCCGCTGCCGCTTTTCGCGAAGCGCTGCGCCGTGAGCCCAACCTCGGGATCGGGCATCTGAATTTGAGCATCGCGCTCCTGCAGAACTCCGATCTCGAAGCGGCACGACCCGAGGCGGAGGCGGCGGATCGCCTGATGGCCGGGGCACCGCAACCGCCGTACGTGCTCGCGTTAATCGCCCGCGAAGAGAACCGCGACGACGATGCGATTCGCTTCTTCGAGCGCGTTCGGAAGATCGATCCGCGCGACACCGGCGCGGCCGTCAACCTGGCGCAGATGCACATCCAGAACAGGCGATACGCGGATGCTGTGGCGCTCCTCGAGCCCGCATTCGAAGACGAGCCGTACAGCGTGACGGCGGCGTACAACCTCGGCATGGCGCTGCTGCGCTCGGGCCAACAAGAGCGCGGGCAGCGGCTTATCGAGCGCTCCCAGGCGCTGCGCGCGACCGGCTACGGCACGACGTTTTCCAACGCGTACCTCGAGCGGGGTAGGTACGCCGAGGCCATGGCGTCAACCGGCGCCGAAGGGGAGCTCGTCGATCGCACGCCGCCAGGCGTCACGTTCAGCATGACGACCCTCTCGCCCCCCGCAGCGACATCGTCGGCTGGCACGAGTCCGTTCGGCCGCCAGTTTCGCGAGTCCGATCTGACCCAGGAAGGCGCCCGAGGGCTGGCTGCCTCGCTCGGCGGTGCCCTGACCCTGATGGATGTCGATGGCGACGGCGATCTCGACCTCGTGGTGGCGACGGCCGGTTCCGAGCGGCTGTTTCGGAACGACGCCGGGCGATTCGTCGATGCAACGGCGGCTTCAGGCCTCGGCACACCTCCCGCCAACAGTATCCCCATCGGATGCGTCGCGGGCGACATCGACAACGACGGCATCCCGGACCTCTTCGTCCTGCGCTATGGCACGAGCTCGCTTTACAAGAACGACGGCAAGGGTCACTTCACGGACATCACGGCAGCCGCCGGCATTCGCCCGCTGCCCTTTCTACCCGGCGCCGCCGCGCTGGTCGATATCGATCACGACGGCGATCTCGACCTGGTCGTCGCAGGACTGGCGGATGTGGATGCGTCGCGCGCGCGGGCGGCCGGACGATCGATCACGTTCCCCGACGAATTCGCACCGGCGCCGGTCGTCCTCGTGCGGAACAACGGCGACGGGACGTTTACCGACATCACCCGCGAGGCCAGGATCGCCGTCATGGCACATGGCGTCGCGATCGTTCCGACAGACTTCGACAACCATCGGGACATCGATCTTCTGGTCGTCACCCGCGATGGACCGCCCGTGCTGCTGAAGAACCTCCGGGACGGATCGTTCAGCGACGTCGCATCGGGAGTTGGCCTGGCCTCGGTGTCGGCTGGTGGCGCGGGCTTCACGGCGGTCGCCGCGGCCGATGTGAACAAGGACGGCTACACCGATTTCTTTTTCGGGCGCGGACAAGGTCCTGGGGTGCTGGCCCTCAGTGATCGCGGACGCTTCGTCATCACTCCCGCGCCCGAGTCGGCCCGTTCGGCTACCGCTGCCGTCTTCGTCGATTACGACAACGACGGCCTGCTCGATCTCCTGACGTGGTCCACCGATGGACCGCATGTCACGCGGAACCTCGGCACGGGCTGGAGCGACGAAACGGCGGCGGCGTTCTCGGGATCCGGCTCGCGCCCGGTTTCGATTGCCTCGTCGCGAGCGATCGGCGTCGCGGATCTCGACGGCGACGGGCGTGACGATCTTCTCGCGCTCGGCGCTGACGGCGCCCCGATCGAATGGCGCGCCGGCGGCGGCGGGACGAACCGCTCGGTGCGCGTGCGTCTGAAGGGTCGCGTCAGCAACCGCTCGGGCGTCGGGTCGAAAGTTCAGGTTCGGGCCGGAAGCCTCGAAACCCGCCTGGAACTGTCGGCCGCCACGCCGGCGGTTGCGCCTGCCGACCTGATCTTCGGACTCGGAAAGCGTGCCGGTGCTGATGTCGCGCGCGTCCTCTGGCCGTCCGGAATCGTGCAGGCCGAATTCGCCGGGGCGAGCGCGCCGGACGCGCCGAGTCCGGTCGTTCCCACGCCGCTTCCCCACGCCATCGACGTCGAGGAGCTCAATCGGAAGCCGTCATCGTGCCCATTTCTGTACACCTGGAACGGCGAACGGTTCGAGTTCGTCACCGATTTCCTCGGCGGCGGCGAAATGGGGTACTGGGAAAGGCCAGGGATTTACAACCGCCCCGATCCGATCGAGTTCGTCCGCATCCGTCAGGAACAGCTGCGCGCGAAGGGCGGGCGCTACGAGATTCGCGTGACGAACGAGCTGGAGGAGACCCTGTTCCTCGATCGCCTGGAGCTCATCGAGATCGTCCACCCGCAGAACGTCGCTGTGTTTCCGAACGAGGGTATGACCGATCCGCCGAAGGCGTTTCGGCTGTTCGCTGTAACTGATCAACGCGTCCCGGTTGTGACCGATAGCGACGGGCGCGATGTCACCGCACGCATCGCGGCGATGGATCGACAGTACCCGGACGAGTTCGAGCTGAAATCGATTCGCGGCTACGCAGCGCGTCACGATCTCGTGATCGATCTCGGTCGCGTCCCGCCCCAACCGGTTCTCGTGCTGACGGGCTGGACAGACTACGCCTTCTCCAGCGACAACGTGGCGGCACGCCAGGCCGGACTGAGCCTGACGCCTCCAGCTCTCGACGTGCGCGACGCGGAGGGCCACTGGCGGCCGGCGATTGCGGACATTGGCATCCCGGTGGGCCGGCCGCAGACGATGGTCGTCGATCTGGCACCCGTGCTTCGCGGCGGCGAGCACACCGTCCGGATCGCGACGAACATGCGCATTTACTGGGACCAGATCCTGGTGGCGTCCACGATCGACAGCGCGGGGCTGTTGCCGGGCAGGCGGCTCAATCCGTCGGTGGCGCTCCTGAGAGGCCGTGGCTTCTCGCGCGAGGTCCGTCCCGGAGGATCGGAACCGCCTCTGTACGACTACGACCGCGTCACGCCAGAGTCGCCGTGGAAGACGATGGCTGGACTCTACACGCGCGAAGGGGACGTGCGGCCGCTACTTTCGAGAAGCGACGACATGTTCGTCGTTGCCAAACCTGGCGACGAAATCGCCGTCAGCTTCGATGCATCGTCCGCTCGTCCGCTGCCGGCCGGCTGGAGCCGTACATTCCTCCTGAAGGCTGACGGGTTCAGCAAGGAAATGGACTTGAACTCCGCGAGCCCCGATCACGTGGAACCATTGCCGTTCCACCACATGTCTGAATATCCCTACACTCCGATGGAGCGGTATCCAGATTCGCCTGCCTACAGACAGTATCGCGCGCAGTACAACACGCGTCGTATCGTCTCCGCGATTCCTTTTTTGCGTGCCCGGTAGAGATCACCGGCGCGGCGGACGCGGTCGAACTTCCGGCGCGTTGACACCGCGCGCGATCCAGAAGATCGCCGCGAGCAGGAGGACTGCGCCGACCGGCAGGAGGAGGATGCCGAGCCCCGGGTCGCCGGCGTAAAATACGATCCCTCCGAGGAAGAATGCCGCTGGCATCAGGATCGTGGCGCACGCGAGCGCCGGCGAAATGAGCGTCACGCGCGCCGTGGTGAGCTCGGGTACGATCCGAAGGCTCAAGCCAAAGACAACGTTCAGGATCGCTAGTAGCGTCCCGTGCGCGTGTGCCAGCGTCCACATCAGACGGCGGGTTTCGTTGGAGACGTCCAGATAGGCGCGAACCTTGAAGCCGTGCAGCGACTCGAGCACGAGTCCCAGCGTGGCGAAGAACAACAGCGACCACCAGCCTAATCGCAAATGTCGTCGCGTGTAGTCGACAGCCGATGTCGTCATCTGTCGAAACCGCGCGTGATCGGCACGCTCGACACGACGCCGCTGTCCTCTCTGATGGTGACGAGCTGGTTCGCCTGGATCGATGCAGCGGTGTCGACACGGCCGTTCGGCCAGCGCACTCGAAGCCCTTCGACCTTCGCCGCCGAACCGAGACCAAAGGTGAGCGGCAACTCGCTCTGCGAGGCGTAGCTCGATCCAGTTTTCACCATCTGCCACAGCTTGGCGCCGCCGGCCAACGTCACTTCCACGCGGGCGCCGACCCCATCGCGATTCGAGGCGGTGCCGATCGTGGAGACGCGCAGCACGTTGCCCTGGCTTGCCGCCTCATTCCTGAACAGCTGCGCCGGGCCGTGATTGGCCGTGAGCACGAGATCGAGGTCCCCGTCGTTGTCGAAGTCGAGGTACGCCCCTCCCCGGCCCACAATCGGACGCTGCAGCGTTGGCCCCAGCTGCGCGACGACGTCCTGAAAACGCTTCTGCCCCAGATTTCGAAACAGGTGCGGCGGCTGCGCGTACTTGACCCGCGGTTGAACGCGTTCGATGTCGTCGGCGACGTGGCCGTTGATGGACAGCAGGTCCAGCCGGCCGTCGAGGTCGTAGTCGAAAAAGAAGCAGCCGAACGTCAGCGTGAGCAGGCTCGCCCGACCGATGCCCGACGTCGGCGCTTCGTCGATGAACAGGCCGGTGCCCTCGTTGTGATAGAGCGCCATCATCTCGTTCGAGAAGTTGCCGATGACGAGACTCGGCCGACCCGATCCGTCGTAGTCGCCAGCGTCCACGCCCATGCCCGCTCGCGCGACACCCGCCTCGCTGAACGCGACGCCTGCCCCTACAGCGACGTCGGTGAACGTGCCATTCCCCCTGTTGCGGTACAGGCGGTTCGGCTGCGTGTCGTTCGCGACGAAGAGATCCATCCAGCCGTCGCTGTCGAAATCGAGCATCGCCACGCCGAGGGCTTTGGAGGTCGCATCGAAGAGCCCCGCCTGTTTCGTCACGTCGGCGAAGGTCCCGTCGCCGCGGTTGTGGTAGAGCGCCCCGCTCTGTCCCTTGTAGGATTCCGGCGTGCAGTACGACTTGTTCTTCCCGTCCAGCGTGCAGAAGAGGTCCTTCTCGATCGACCAGTCGACGTAGTGCGCCACGAACAGATCGAGCTTGCCGTCGTTGTCGTAGTCGAACCAGAGCGCGCTCGTCGAGAATCCGGGGCTCGCCACGCCGGCGCGCGCGGTGACGTCCACGAACTTCCCGCCACCGAGGTTGCGGAGCAGTCGATTGCCCCCGAGTCCCGTCAGGTAGACATCGACCTTGCCGTCGTTGTCGAAATCGCCGGCAGTCCCGCCGATGCCGTACATCTCCGCGTCCAGCCCCGATCCGCGCGTGATGTCGGCAAACGTGCCGTCGTGCCGGTTCCGGTACAGCGCCGGGTACGACTTCGCGCCTGCATGTCCGGGCCAGTTCATGGAGTTGACGAACAGGAGATCCTGCCAGCCGTCCCCGTCGACATCGAGGACGACAACGCCGGCGCCGAGGGTTTCGGGAAGGTATTTCTTGCCGAACGCGCCGTTGTTATGGACGAACCGGACGCCCGACTGTGCCGTGACATCCGTAAAGACGGCCGGTGCCACGGTCTGCGCCACGAGTACGGCCCCAGCGAGGAGGCCGCACGACGACACGATCCAGGCCGACCGCACCATCCAGATCATCGTTCA